>Ga0222719_10000013_pt1 | contig 233791 bp, 217 predicted proteins | sample C33_34DmetaG_FD_165039 | JGI IMG/M metagenome (GOLD analysis project Ga0222719, IMG submission 165039) | Estuarine water microbial communities from San Francisco Bay, California, United States - C33_34D | ecosystem: Environmental > Aquatic > Marine > Unclassified | place: USA: California... | reverse complement strand
CCTAGAGGTACTTAATTTAGTACCCAAGGGCACTATTTTTTATTATAAATAACTGTATATCAGTATGTAATAACATGGTATTAAAACTGGAGGTACCACAAAATTATCCCGTAACTCATTTATAAACAATGATTTACGGGTTTTTTGGTTTTTAGGGTGTGCTCAAAGGTGTGCGCAGTTTGTAACATTACATAACGTTTATACTGTTATACTTTAATTGAGCAGCATGGTCCAATCTCTCCAAAACTTCAGCCTCTTTGTATAAGACACGTCTACCAATTCTACTCGGAACAAGTATTTTTTTCTTTTCACAGTTATTAAGAGTTACCTCTGTTACATGAAGTAATTTTGCAGTTTCACTTCTATTTAAATACTTTTCATGTGAGTTATTAAAAGTAGTCTGACCTATCGCCTTTTGACGATTCAATTCCAATTTGACACCTTCTTTAACGATTTGGATTAGTTAGTCTTTTTATTCCACTGAACTAAAGTATTGTGATTTATTAAAAAAAGAAAGTCAATAAATTATGAACAAGATTGGCACAAAAACTATAATAACCTTGCAGAAACCTTGCAAATAAAAAAAGTGTTTTAATCTTAAAAAAAGAAAAAAACCCTACCAATTAAGATAAGGTTTTTTAGTGATCGCGAAAGGATTCGAACCTTTGACCGTCTGCTTAGAAGGCAGATGCTCTATCCAGCTGAGCTACGCGACCCTAGTCGGGGTGGCAGGATTCGAACCTGCGACCTCCGCGTCCCAAACGCGGCGCGATAACCGGGCTACGCTACACCCCGTAGCGCGGAGAGACAGGGATTCGAACCCTGGGTAAGTGTTTCCACCTACGACGATTTAGCAAACCGCTCCTTTCGGCCACTCAGGCACCTCTCCAATTGACTAAAATAAGTCAACAATTTTATGCGGTTGCAAATGTAACTTTTCATCTTAAACAACGCAAGCTATTTATTTAAAATTTTTATGTGTTACTGAGGATACTCAATTCTAATATGAAAAATATTAATAAGCTTATTAATAAGAACTTTTTTAATAACTTCAATTTCTTTAAAAGTAATGTTAGCATTAATAAACTGATCACTGTTTATTTGTTTAGAAATAATATTATTTACAAACTCATTAATTTTTGTGAAATCTGGCTTATTTAAACTTTTAGATGCTGCCTCTACTCCATCACACATCATAACGATTGCTGTTTCTTTAGAAAATGGCTTAGGACCTCCATACATATATTCACGTTCGTCAGGTTTAATTTCTAACTTAGAATCTTTATTATAAAAATAATATACTAAGCTAGTTCCGTGGTGGGTTCTTATAAAATCAATAACTCTTTCGGGAATATTGAATTTCCTAGCTATTTCTATACCTTCTATTACATGATTTAAAATAATTTGAACGCTTTCTTTTGAATTAAGTTCATCATGAGGATTGACACCTGTTAGTTGATTTTCAGAAAAATAAGATGGATTATTCATTTTACCGATATCGTGATACAAAGCTCCAACCCTAGCCAAAAGAGAATTAGCACCAACTTCATTAGCAGCAGCTTCAGCTAGGTTTGCAACACTTAAAGAATGGTTAAAAGTGCCGGGCGCTTTATCTGATAACAATTTTAATAATTTAGAGTTAGTATCTGAAAGCTCAAGTAACGAGACATCAGAAACTAAACCAAATAATTTCTCGTATATATATATTAGAGGATGAACAAACAAAGTACCTAAACCACATAAAATAAATAAGGCAAAATTTTCAAGCTTGATAAATTCAATACCACCTTCATGAATTACAAAAAAAGAAAAATAAGCTAATATATAAATACCTGTAATTTGAGTTACTGCGATAAATAAATTAGCTCTTTTATATAAATCTGAGACAGATAAAATAGTTACTATTCCTGCAATAATGTTTAAAAAAATATATTCAAAATTATTAGGAACTATAAAACCAATTAATAAAATTGTTACTGTATGAACAAAGAAAGAGGTTCTTGAATCAAAAAATGCTTTTAGAATTAATGGAAGTATACAAATTGGAATAACATAAATATATAATGAGTTTAGCTTAACAACTAATGTGGTTAAACCAATCATTAAAATAATATTGAAATATATGAAGGTTAATTTATTATTATTTAAATAAAGTTCCTTTTTGTACTTGTTCAAAAATAGCAATATCATTATTAAGCCTAATGAAACTAAGATACTATAGGATAATATTATTAAATTATAATTCTCTGTACTCCAATTTTCATTTTCATATTCCTTTTCAAGAGACTTTAAAATTATTAATTTCTCTTTATCGACAACCTCCCCTTTTGAAATAATTAGAGTTTGCTTATCAATCATACCTCTATAGTTTGAAACTTTAGAAATGGATTCATTATACGCGTTTTCCGATAGACTTTTATTGTAAGTTATATTAGGTTGTAAGATCTCAAATAAAATAGACTTAATTCTATTTTCATTAATCTTGAAATCATTCTCAATGACTAAATTATTGATGTAAGTAGACAAATCTTTAGGCATTAACAAATCAGAAAAAATTAAATTATCAATTATTATATTGTTAGAAATTATTGATAATTTTTGTTCGTTATCATAATCATAATTTGAATCTGCAAAACGTTTAGAATAAATTGTTTCTGCAATGAACTTTACTGAATTTATAATTGAATCTTTAGCTGGAGTCTTTACCATGTCTTGAAAAAGATATTCAATACGATTATTTGTTAAAGAATCTAATTCGGAAGAACTACTTGTTTGATTGAAATAGACAGGTGTATTAATTTTAATATCCTTTATTTCTTTCTCTAAATCATTGGAACTTTTTAGTACAGCAAAATTAAATGGAGCGTATAAGTTTTCAGATTGCCATGGTTTACCATTTTCAAAACTATATTTAAATTTTCCACTTTTCGGGAACATTGAAACTATTAGATAAACAGAGAGTATAAGAAGTATAACTTTATATATGAAGTTGTAATTTTTATATAGCTTATTTAAATATTTAATCATGATTTTAAGTAGAATTATAAACATAAATTTAATGTTATTAATATTTACAAAAAATTTTATCTACAGATATTTTGTATAATTTTGTTACTTTCGTGAAATAACTAAATTATATATGAAAGAAGTAGTAATTGTATCAGCTGTTAGAACTCCAATAGGTAGTTTTTTAGGAGCCTTATCAAAAGTATCAGCACCTGATTTAGGAGCCATAGCTATTAAAGGAGCTCTAGATAAAATTAAATTAGACCCTAAAGAAGTTAATGAAGTATTAATGGGTCATGTTGTTCAAGCGGGAGTTGGTCAAGCACCTGCTAGACAAGCTGCATTAAAAGCCGGTATTCCAGAAGATGTTCCATGTACTACAGTTAACAAAGTTTGTTCTTCTGGAATGAAAAGTATAATGCAGGCAGCTCAATCTATTGCATTAGGAGATAACGAAGTTGTTATAGCAGGTGGAATGGAAAACATGAGTTTAATTCCTCATTATTTTAATGCTAGAGTAGCTACTAAATTTGGATCAAAAGAAATAACCGATGGACTTCAATTAGATGGTTTAATAGATGTTTACAATAAACAAGCAATGGGATGTTTGGCAGATCTTTGTGCTAGTGAATTTAAATTATCAAAAAAAGATCAAGATGATTTTGCTGTAGAGTCTTATATGAGATCAAAAAATGCTTGGGAAAGTGGTAAATTCAAAAATGAAATAATACCTGTTGAAATAAAGGATAAAAGAGGGAATATTACTATAATAGATGAAGATGAAGAGTACAAGAACTTTAACGAAGACAAACTAAGGTCGTTGAGACCTGTATTTACAAAGGAAGGTACAGTCACTGCTGGAAATGCTTCTACAATAAATGATGGAGCATCAGCATTAGTTCTAATGAGTCTTGAAAAATGTAAATCTTTAAATTTAAATCCTATAGCTAAGATAATTGCTTTCAGTGATGTTGCTCAGGATCCAAAATGGTTTACAACAAGTCCTGCTAAATCAGTCCCTAAAGTTTTAGAAAAAGCAAAATTAAAAATTGATGATATTGATTTGTTTGAACTTAATGAAGCTTTTTCTGTTGTTGGATTAGCTAACATCAAAATATTAAACATAGATAAAAACAAAGTAAATGTTAATGGAGGTGCTGTCTCATTAGGTCATCCTTTAGGCTGTTCTGGAGCAAGAATAGTTACTACATTAATTAATACTTTAATTCAAAATGACAAAAAAACTGGACTTGCTGCTATTTGTAATGGTGGTGGTGGTGCATCTTCAATAATTATACAACTTAACTAATAATGTTATTTGGAATTTGTTTATTAAGTATTGTTCCAATGCGCGCTGAGCCTAAGGACACTAGCGAATTAGTTTCTCAAGTAATATATGGAGAAAGTTTTAAAATTTTAGAACAGAGATCCAAGTGGAGTTTAATAAAATTATCATTTGATGGTTATAACGGTTGGATAGATAATAAACAACTAACTAAAATTGATAAATCAACATATGATTCAATTATTAACAAAAAAAATATCTATTCATCAGATCTAATTGAATTCATTCAATTAAAAGAAAAAGGTTTACTAACAATTCCTATAGGTTCAAATTTAAAAAATATAGAATTATTTAATCATCATTTTGATGGGGATTCAATAAGCTCAGTTCTTCCAAAAGAAAACATAATAGAGACCTCATTACTATTACTAAATGCGCCTTATCTCTGGGGCGGTAGAACTCCATTTGGAATTGACTGCTCTGGATTTACCCAATTAATTTATAAAATAAATGGATATAAAATTGATAGAGATGCAAAAGATCAAGCTAAATTAGGACAAGTTCTTAGTTTTGTTCAGGAATCTGAACCTGGTGACCTTGCATTTTTTGACAATAACGAAGGAGATATTGTACATGTTGGTATAATAATGAAAGATAATTATATAATACATGCACATGGGCATGTAAGAATTGATAGATTAGATCAAACTGGAATATATAATGTAGATACTAAGAAGCACTCTCATAAGTTAAGAGTTATCAAGAAAATAATTTAATTTTCTAATCCTTCAACTTTTTCTTTCATTAACTTGTAGTTAACCTCATCACCAACTGCAGAATAAATATTTCGTAGAGTTCTTGCTGCACTAATATTATCATTTTCAATACTTAATATTGTCTCAAGGTAAGGAATTGCTTCTTTATATAGGTTGTTTCTAATATCTTGTAAATCGTCATATCTGTTATAATCAGCATTAGAAGTTCCTAAAGAATTCATTTCTTCAATTATTCCTTCTTCTTGACTTAAAATTAGTGCTGCTATATTTAGATAAGCTTTGGTGTAATTTGGATTTACTGAAATTGCTTTATTGTAATACATTTTAGCATTTTCAATATCATCATTATCAGCTGAAACAACTCCCAGATTAAATAACAAATCAGCATTTGATGGGTCAATTTCCAAAGCTTGAGATATTAAACTCTTATAAGATTCAACATCTCCAAGTTCCCATTTGATGTTAGATTCTAACAAAATTAAATTTATGTCACTAGAGCTAATTACTTTTGCTTTATTTATATATTCTAATGCATTATCAATATTACCCATGTTTTTATAGATTGCAGCCATGGATCTAAATACATTTAGCTGAACAGACTCGGTTAACTCATCTCTTCCATCTTTATGAGTTCCTGCCTTAATAAATAAATCCCTATTAGATTCACTTGCAAATGATTGTTCTTCACCTGTTGCAATTTCAATAGCATAATAATTTGTAGTAACACCTGTAAAGCTAATATTTTCTAATTCGCTGTAAAAATTCATAGCAACATCAAAATCTTTTGTTTCAGTTGCTAACAATGCAGCGTTATACAAATAAAGTGTGTCAGTTGGTGAAACTCTAAATGCAGATTCAAGATTTGAATAAGATGTCTTGTAATCCTTTAAATCAAGTGCTTCTTTAGCATTTTCAACAAAATTATTTAGCATAGCCGTTTTTAATGGATTTACTTTATCTGTGTATGTTTTATATGTAGAGTCTTCTTCTAAAGAAATAACTTTTTTAAAGTTATCTAATGCTATAAAAGAGTCATCAAGTGATGATTCTCCTTCTGCGTAATATGCAACCCCTTTGATATAATGGTATTTTGCTTTAGTTTTTAAATCTGAATTCAAAAGATCAAACTTTTCAGCAGCAACAATATTTTCTTTAGCACTTACAAAGTTTTTTGATTTTAATGCTTTTTCTGCTGCCTTTAATTCTTTTTTTTGTCCAAAACTACTGAAAGCTATTAAGCTAAATATTAAAACTATTATTTTTTGATATCTCATTATTATTATTTAAAAATTGGGGTTAATTAATTTATTCATTTTTATTTGTTGATTCATCAGATTTTGGTTCTGATGTTTGGTTATCTGTATTGTCCATAAGAACTTCATTTACAGCTGTTTCATCAGTTATTTCTTCATCCTCTTCGTGCATAACTTTTGCTACAGCAGCAATTGAATCATTAGTCTTTAAGTTAATAAGTTTAACTCCTTGAGTAGCTCTACCCATTACTCTTAAATTCTCAACAGCTAACCTGATAGCAATACCTGACTTATTAATTATCATTAGATCGTCGTTATCACTAACATTTTTAATTGCAACTAAAGCACCAGTTTTTTCGGTGATTGAAATAGTTTTTACTCCTTTACCTCCACGATTAGTAATTCTGTAGTCCTCAAGGCTAGATCTCTTACCATAACCATTTTCAGAAACAACTAAAATATCACTATCCATTTCATTAACTGCTATCATTCCAATTGCCTCATCTTGATCGTTTTGAAGTCTTACACCTCTTACTCCTGAGGCTCCTCTTCCCATTGGTCTTGTTTTAGCCTCTTCAAAACGAATAGCTTTTCCAGATTTAAGAGCTATCATTACTTGACTATCTCCATTTGTTAATTTAGCTTCTAATAATTCATCATCTTCTTTTATGGTAATAGCATTAATTCCGTTTGTTCTTGGTCTTGAGTATTGTTCTAATGATGTTTTTTTAACTTGACCTTTTTTCGTAGCCATGATAACATAGTGATTATTAATATACTCTTCATCTTTTAAATCTTGAGTACAAATAAATGCTTTTACCTTATCATCTTGCTCAATATTAATTAGGTTTTGAATAGCTCTACCCTTTGAAACTTTAGTTCCCTCTGGAATTTCATAAACTCTCATCCAGAAACATTTACCTTTTTGAGTGAAAAATAACATGTATTGATGGTTTGTTCCAACAAATAAATGTTCAAGAAAGTCTTCATTTCTTGTTGTAGATGCTTTTTGACCTACTCCTCCTCTATGCTGTGTTTTATAAGCATCTAGTGGAGTCCTTTTAATGTAACCAGCATGTGAAATAGTAATTACTACTTTTTCATCTGGAATCATATCTTCAATAGATAAATCACCTCCTGCATATTCAATTACAGATCTTCTTTCGTCACCATATTTAGATTTAACTTCTAATAATTCATTAGAAATAATTTCCATTCTTCTATCTTTTTTATCAAGTATGTCTTTTAAATCTATTATAAGTTTTGTGATATTATCAAATTCAGCTCTTAATTTATCTTGCTCCAATCCAGTAAGCTGTCTAAGCCTCATTTCAACTATAGCTTTTGATTGAATTTCAGTCAATTTAAATGTTTTCATTAATTTATTTCTTGCTTCATCTGCATTAGATGAAGATCTAATTAATGCAATAACTTTATCTATATTGTCTGATGCAATAATTAACCCTTCTAAAATATGTGCTCTTTCTTCAGCTTTTTTAAGTTCATATTTTGTTCGTCTTACAACTACATCGTGTCTGTGTTCAACAAAATAGTGAATCATGTCCTTCAAATTCAACATTTGAGGTCTTCCATCAACTAATGCAATATTGTTAACACTAAAAGAAGATTGAAGAGCAGTGTATTTGTATAATTTATTTAAAACAATATTAGGAACAGCGTCTCTTTTCAATACATAAACAATACGCATACCATTTCTATCTGATTCATCTCTTATAGATGCAATTCCTTCAAGTTTTTTGCTATTTACAAGGTCTGCAGTTTTTTTAATCATATCAGCTTTATTAACTTGATATGGAATCTCTGTAATAATTATACATTCTCTACCGCTTACCTCTTCAATATTTGCTTTACCTCTAACAACAACTCTACCTCTACCAGTTGTAAAAGCATCTTTTACACCATCATAACCATAAATAACTCCGCCTGTTGGAAAATCAGGTGCTTTAATATGAGTGATTAACTCATCTATATCAATATCATTATTTTTTATATAGGCGATTGTACCATCAATAACTTCTGAAAAATTATGAGGAGGCATATTAGTAGCCATACCAACCGCAATTCCTGAAGCACCATTAATTAATAGTCCTGGAATTCTTGTAGGTAAAACTGTGGGCTCATTAAGTGTATCATCAAAGTTAAGTCTATGATCAACAGTATCTTTATCTATATCAGCCAACATATCTTCAGAAATCTTTTTCATTCTAGCTTCTGTATACCTCATGGCAGCCGGGCTATCTCCATCAACTGAGCCAAAGTTACCTTGACCATCTACTAATAAATACCTTAAACTCCAATCTTGAGCCATTCTAACCATAGCATCATATACTGAAGTATCTCCGTGAGGGTGATATTTACCTAATACTTCACCAACAATTCTAGCAGACTTCTTATGAGCTCCATTAGCTCTAATCCCAAGTTCATGCATTCCGTAAAGAACTCTTCTGTGAACAGGTTTTAAACCGTCTCTTACGTCTGGTAATGCTCTTGAAACTATAACAGACATTGAATAATCAATGTATGCTGATTTCATTTGTTCCTCTATATTTATAGGGATTAATTTTTCTCCTTCAACCATAAAAAATTGTTGTTATAAATTTTATACATTTTAACTTATAGTAAATATAATAATTTAATCTGTTGAAAGTGATAAAAAAAGATGTATAAATAATGAATTTTATTAACAATTTTTTATGGTTAAAAAAATGTAAAAAAAAAGCAAATGTTAATTGTTTAATAATTAATGTTTGACTACTTTTAAAAATAAATATATAAGCATATGGATGATAATTTTTCTTCAAGAGTAAAAGATGTAATTACTTTTAGTAAAGAAGAAGCTTTAAGATTAGGGCATGATTTTATTGGTACTGAACATTTAATGTTGGGTATATTAAGAGATGGTGAAGGAAAAGCTATTGAGATATTAAATTCTCTCTCAGTAGACATTGTCTATTTAAGAAAAAAAGTTGAGATACTTTCACCTCCAAATAGTGATAGTTCATTTACAGCTAATTCAAAAAAAAATCTTCATTTAACAAGACAAGCTGAAAGAGCTTTAAAAACAACTTTTTTAGAAGCAAAGTTATTTCAAAATTCTATTATTAACACTGCGCACTTAATTCTCTGTATTTTAAGAAATGAAAACGACCCTACTGCTAAGTTATTAAACAAACTAAATGTTAATTATGAAAATGTCAAAGACTTTTATAAAGACATGATTGACGAAAGTGATAACGAAATTGATTATTCTGAAGGCACTACTTCCAGTACATTTAGTGAAGAAGATTCATTTGATGAAAATATTGGAAATGATAAACCTGCAGAGAAAATAAAAGTTAAATCTGTAAAGAAAACAAAGACACCAGTTTTAGATAATTTTGGAAAAGACTTAACCTTAATGGCAGAAAACGGAGTTTTAGATCCTATTGTTGGCAGAAATGAGGAAATACAAAGAGTCTCACAAATACTAAGTAGAAGAAAAAAGAACAATCCTCTTTTAATTGGAGAACCAGGGGTTGGTAAATCAGCTATAGCTGAAGGCTTAGCATTAAGAATTACTCAAAAAAAAGTATCTAGAGTTTTATTTAATAAGCGAATTATTTCACTTGATTTAGCAAGTTTAGTAGCAGGTACTAAATACAGAGGTCAATTTGAAGAAAGAATGAAGGCTGTAATGAACGAATTGGAAAAAAACAGAGAAATAATTCTGTTTATCGATGAAATTCACACTATTGTTGGGGCTGGTGGAGCTACAGGAAGTTTAGATGCATCAAATATGTTTAAACCCGCCCTAGCGAGGGGAGAGGTGCAATGTATTGGAGCAACTACATTAGATGAATATAGAACTTCAATTGAAAAAGATGGAGCTTTAGAAAGAAGATTTCAAAAAATAATAATTGAACCTACTAGTGAAGAAGAAACTGTTGAAATTTTAAATAATATTAAAATTAAATACGAAGAACATCATAACGTAGAATATACAGAAGAGGCAATTTCAGCTTGTGTTAAACTTACAAGCAGATATATGACTGACAGATTTCTTCCAGATAAAGCGATAGATGCGTTAGATGAAGCTGGATCTAGAGTTCATTTGAACAATATTATTGTTCCCAAGCATATAACAGACTTAGAAAAAGAGCTAGAAGATATCAGGTTAACTAAAAATACTGCTGTAAAAAAACAAAAATATGAAGAAGCTGCTAAACTTCGAGATGACGAAAAATTATTAGAAAACAATTTACTATCAGCACAAAAATCTTGGGAAAAAGAATGTGAAAATAACAAAGAAATTGTCAATGAAGAGCATATAGCTGACGTAGTTTCAATGATGACTGGCATTCCATTAAACAGGGTAAAACAAAGTGAAAGCAACAAATTATCTATACTACCTCAAATCATAATGAATAAAGTAATTGGTCAAGATGATGCAGTCTTAAAGGTAGTTAAATCAATACAAAGAAACAGAGCTGGATTAAAAGACCCTAACAAACCAATAGGTTCATTTATATTTTTAGGTCAAACTGGAGTTGGTAAAACTCAACTTGCTAAGGTCTTAGCAAAAGAATTATTTGATTCTGAGGATGCATTAATTAGAGTTGATATGAGTGAGTACATGGAAAAATTTGCTATATCTAGACTAATAGGCGCTCCTCCTGGATATGTAGGATATGAAGAAGGTGGACAATTAACAGAAAAAATTAGAAGAAAACCTTATTCAGTTGTGTTATTAGATGAAATTGAAAAAGCACACCAAGATGTATTTAATATGCTCTTACAAGTTCTAGACGATGGTTTTCTAACTGATAGTTTAGGCAGAAAGATTGACTTTACAAATACAATAATCATTATGACCTCAAATGTTGGCGCTAGAAAATTGAAGGACTTTGGTAATGGTGTTGGTTTTGGAACAAGTGCTAAAATAAATCAAGAAGGAAACAACTCAAAAAGTGTTATTATTAATGCTCTAAAGAAAGCTTTCGCACCTGAATTTTTAAATAGAATTGATGATGTGATTATATTTAATAATCTTCAGCTAGATCATATTAACAAGATTATTGATATTGAGTTAGAGAAATTATTTACAAGAACTAATGAGCTAGGTTACGAAATCAAATTAAGTAAAAAAGCGAAGGATTTTATAGCTGAAAAAGGTTTTGACAAACAATATGGAGCAAGACCTCTTAAAAGAGCTATTCAAAAATACTTAGAAGATGAATTAGCAGAAGAAATAATGAAATCTAAAGTTCAAACAGGGGATGTTATAAAAGTTGATTTGAATAAAGACAAGACTAAATTAGTTCTTAAAACACTTAGCAAAAAGAAGACTACTAAAAAGTAAATATACTATCTCTAACATTGTAGCTTTCGAAGAATTCTAAGCTACAGTTTATTTCTTTTGACATTACTTTATCTTCCGAAATAAATTCAACTTCACTTCTGTAATGATTAATAAAATCTTGTAAATCATCTGAAGTTTTTAGTGGAGATTTTAATTCGATAGCTTGTGCTGCGTTAAAAAGTTCTATGGATAATATTTTCTTAACGTTTTCGACAATATCAAAGAGTAGTATAGCCGAATTAGCTCCCATACTAACATGATCTTCTTGCCCATTTGATGAAACTATAGAATCTACACTGGAGGGAGATGATAATTGTTTATTTAAACTAACAAGACTTGCAGCAGTATATTGAGGAATCATAAACCCTGAGTTTAAGCCTGGATTATCAACCAAAAATGCTGGTAAATTTCTTTGACCTGAAATTAAATTATATGTCCTACGCTCAGAAATATTTCCAATCTCAGAAATTGCAATTTTCAAAAAATCTAATACATAAGCGAGAGGCTGTCCATGAAAATTTCCACCTGAAATAATTTTATCTTCTTTAAAAAATATTATAGGGTTATCGTTAACAGAATTAACTTCGTTTATAATTACATCTGTAGCATAATGAATTGTATCTAATGTTGCTCCGTGAACTTGAGGAATACACCTAAAAGAGTAAGGATCTTGAGTATGAACTTTCTCACTTTTTGCTATTTCACTATTGTTTCTAAAACCATTAATACGTTTAGCTGTTATAGATTGACCTTTATGTAATCTAACTTTTTGAATCAAATTATCAAATGGCTCAGTTCTACAATCGTAAGCATCTAAAGAAACAGACGCAATTAAATCAGTCATATAAGAAATTTTATATGATTCAAACAATAAATGCAATCCATAACCAGACATGAATTGAGTTCCGTTTAAAAGCGCTAAACCTTCTTTAGATCTCAATTGTAAAGGATCCAGCTCAAACTTATTTAAAACATCTTTAGCTTCATTTAAAACACCATTGTAATAAACCTGTCCCTTACCGATCAATGGTAAGCATAAATGAGCTAAGGGTGATAAATCACCTGACGCACCTAAAGAACCATGTTTAAAAATAACAGGAAGTATATTATTGTTGTAGAAAAAAATTAATCTGTTTAACGTGTCTATATGAATACCACTATTACCCTTTGATAATGTGATAATTTTTAATAGGAGAATAATCTTTACAATTTTAACAGGGACTCTATCTCCTACTCCACAAGCGTGAGATAAAATTAAATTATGCTGTAATTTACTTAAATCATTATCCTTAATACTAACGTTATATAAAGATCCAAAACCAGTATTAATTCCATATATGGGAGAATCAGTATTATTAATTTTTTTATCTAAATAATCTCTACAATCGTTGACATTTTTTAATGATTCTGTAGATAACTTTAGGATTAACTCATTATCAATAACATTGTATAAAGTCTCTATTTCAAGTGGCGAATTATCTATTATGAACTCTTTCATATAATTTTTTCATGTAAATAATTGAAGTAAAATGTTATAAATTAACTACTTTTACTACATCCCCAAAATAAATAAAAAATGATATACAAAACTAATTTTAAAAATTATTTATTCGCATTGCTTACAATATCGATGATTTTATCATGTAATAAATCTGAAATTACAGAGGTTATTATACAAGGAAATATTGTTAATCCAATGGGCAATACAATTCAATTAGTAGGTCCTGGTGAAATGGAAGACGGCACATTAAGTTTAAACTTCCAAAGAGAAACAAATGTCGATGAAAATGGCAATTTTATTGATACATTAAATTTAAAATCTTCTGGATATTTCTTTTTTATTCACGGTCGTGAAAGAACTCAATTATTTCTTGAGCCTGGTGACAACCTAACTATTAATTTAGATTCGAAACAATTTGATGAATCCATCACGTTTTCTGGTGAGGGAAGTGAAAATAACACATTTTTAAAAAAAAGATTTTTGTTTCAAGAAAATAATGGAGTGAATGTTATTGAAATGTCCAAATTAGAGTCAAAAGAATATTTAAATCAAATTGATTCTTTAAAACAATGGGAACTAAATTTCTTAAAAGAAAATCAAAACATAAGTAATAACTTTCTAAATATTGAGAAAAAAAATTCACATTATAAATTCCTTCAGGCTTTAGAAAGATACCCTATCTATCATGAGTTTTATGCAAAAAAAGAAGCCGTTTATGATGAGTCATTCATGAGCCCATTAAATTCTATTGATTATACAAACCAAGATGATTATATTTTATTCCCAGATTTTAAAAATCTAGTTATGTCCTATTATCAAAACATATTTAATAAATCTGATAATTTAAAAGAAGATCTTCGTAAACTAAATTTATCTAAATCGACTGTAATAAAGAGAGATTTAGTAAACCAAGGAGTTTATTTGCTTTCAGCAGGAAATGAAAAAAATAAAGATTTATATGAAACCCTAATAGATCTAGCTAAGGAATTTGAATCAACTGGAATTGATAGTTTAACAATCTCAAAATTGACTAACAAGTTTAATGTTCTAAGTAGTTTAGAAAAGGGAATGAAATCTCCTGTTTTTAATAACTATGAAAATTTTAATGGTAAAAGAACTTCACTCTCAGACTTAAAAGGAAAATATGTATATATAGATGTTTGGGCTACTTGGTGTGGACCTTGCATAAGAGAGATACCTAGTCTTAAACTTATTGAAAAAAAATACGAAAACAAAAATATACATTTTGTAAGCATTTCTATTGACGAAAGAAACAGACCTAGGTATAATTATGAAGCTTGGAGAAAAATGATTGTTGAAAAAGATTTGGGTGGAATTCAACTTTTTGCAGACAATGCATTTAATTCCAATTTTACTAAAGCATATGGAATTGATTCAATTCCAAGGTTTTTACTTATTGACCCTGATGGTAATATTGTGAGTGGAAATGCACCAAGGCCATCTGATCCAAAACTAGTAGAGTTATTTGATAATTTAGGTATTTAAATTCATTTTAAGCTACAATTCATTATAATCTACATAGTAGTTTTTATTTATCTCTAAATTTCCTTCAATCGTTTTAAGATACTTCCAATCTATCACAGGAAATAACTTAATCGATTTATTATCTAAACTTACATCAAGAGGCATATCAAATCCTGGGATTACATTACTCCACCGATACTTTAATTCTCCTTCATTGATTTCATATTCAAATATTGGTATTCTAACATCTCTTAAATATTGGTTAAATACTTTTGATAAATCAACATTCATAGATTTAGAAATATAATTTTCTATTTCCTTAGTTGTAACTGTTTTATGATAAAATTCTTTATTTAAACCTCTTAAAATATTTCTCCACTTTGCATCATCTCCACAAATAGCACGAATTGTATGTAATAAATTGGCACCTTTTGAGTACATATCACCAGAACCTTCTCTATTAACATCATATTTTCCTATTATTGTTTTAGTATTACTAATTCCTCTTCTAGTTCCAATGACATATTCAGAAGAAGCTTGTTGCCCGTAATGATAATCAAGGTATAAATTTTCAGAATAAGTAGTAAAACCCTCATGAATCCACATATCTGCAATATCCTTATAGGTAATGTTATTTGCAAACCACTCATGACCAGATTCATGGATAATAATATAATCAAATTTCATCCCCCACCCTGTTCTAGATAAATCTCTACCTAAATAACCCTTCATAAACTTATTACCATAAGTAATAGAGCTTTGATGCTCCATTCCTAAGTAAGGTGTTTGAACTATCTTATAACCATCATCATAAAAGGGATAAGGTCCAAACCAGTGTTCAAAAGCATCTAGCATTTTAGGAACTTCTTTGAAATGCTCTTTAGCCTTATCTAAATTATAGCTAAGAACAAAATAATCTAAATCAAGGTTTCCGTTTTCTCCATTATAAACTTCTGAGAAGCTTACATAATCTCCAATATTAATATTAACTCCATAATTATTGATAGGGTTATTAACAAACCAATGAAAGGTATTAGAATCTAATTTTTCTTCTATTTCTAAAAGTCTCCCATTTGAAACATTAGTCAAGCCTTTAGGAACATTTACACTGATTTTCATACTGTCTACCTCGTCGTACATATGATCTTTATTAGGCCACCAAACACTCGCTCCAAGGCCTTGACATGAAGATGCAATGAAATGATTTCCATTATCATCTTTTTCCCAAGAAATCCCTCCATCCCAAGGAGCATTAACTGCTTCCCTTGGATTACCTTTGTAAAACAATTTAATTTTTTCTAATGAACCTAGTATTTGATCTTTTTTAAGGGTAATGAAGTAAGCATTTCCTTCTTTTTGAATTTCTAACTTCTCCCCTTCTTGTTTAGCCATAAGTAATTCTAGAGGTTCTTGTAAATCAATTTGCAAAACATTATTAGAATTTAAAACTGTATAGTAAACTAAGTTAGATCCTTCAATATATTTTTTTTCTGGATTTACAGAGATATCTAAATGATAGTAATTCAAATCCCACCAAGATCGTTCAGCAGTGATTGAACCTCTAAGAGTGTCCTGTCTAGTTGTACTGTTTTTTGGATCCATTAATCCTTGGGAAAAGGAAAAAAATGATAAAAAGAAACAGAAATGTATTGTTAAAAAAAAACGCATAAATCAGTTTTATAATTACTAAGGTTCTACTATTAATTATTAATTTTACAATTTCAAAAACAAGATATGAAAAATACTGCACTCAATGACATACATATTAGCCTAGGAGCTAAAATGGTAGAATTTGCTGGATACAATATGCCTATTCAATACGAAGGTGTTAAAGCAGAACACTTATCAGTAAGAAATTCTTTAGGAGTTTTTGATGTATCTCATATGGGTGAGTTTTTTATTAGTGGAGAAAAATCTACTGAATTTTTACAATCTATTTTAAGTAATGATATATCAATATTAGTTAACGATCAAGCTCAATATACATGCATGCCAAATGATGAAAATGGCATAGTTGACGATCTGATTCTTTACAAATTTAATGATGAAAAATATATGCTAGTAGTAAATGCCAGTAATATTGAAAAAGATTTAAATTGGATTAATTCTAAGAACAAATATGGCGTTTCAATAAAAGATGAATCTGAAAAATACTCACTTTTAGCTATTCAAGGTCCTGAGGCTATAAATGCTATGCAATCTCTTACAAACATAGATTTAAATAGTATTGCTTTTTATCATTTCAAAAAAGGCTTATTTGCAGGTTTTGATGATGTTATTATTTCTGCTACTGGATATACAGGTAGCGGTGGTTTTGAAATTTACTGTAAAAATGACCAAGCCATTGAAATTTGGAATAAAGTTTTTGATAAAGGAGCAGAATATAATATTAAACCAATTGGTTTAGCAGCAAGAGATACTCTTAGACTTGAAATGGGCTACTGTTTATATGGTAATGACATAAATGAAAATACATCTCCAATTGAAGCAGGACTTGGATGGATAACAAAATTTACAAAAGAATTTACTAATTCACAATATCTTAAAGTCGAAAAAGAAACTGGCCCTAAAAGAAAACTAATTGCATTTGAAACAATTGAAAGAGGAATACCTAGAAAAGATTATGAAATTTATTCAAACGAAAACACAAAAATTGGTTTCGTTACTTCAGGAACAATGTCACCAAGTTTTAGCAAAGGAATAGGTCTTGGTTATGTCAGTTCAGACTATTCACAAAAAGGTGAGTTTATATTTGTTAAAATTAGAGAGAAGTTCATTAAATCTAAAATTGTAAAATTACCATTTAAAGCATAAATTATTAAACAAAGAATATTAATAATTGGTGGTAGTGGATATATTGGGAATAATATATACAAAGAGCTAAATCCATATTTTGATACTTATGCAACCTACTACTCTAGTAATAAGTATAAAAATAACAAACATTTCTTTTATTGTGATTTAAATTCTGCCACATCATTATCTTTAAATAAAATATTTAAAAAAGTAAAACCTTCAGTTATTATTTCTGCTGCTAAAGTTGATTACAATGCACTAATAAATAGTCATGATTACATAATTGACTATATAAATAATAATGAATGTAAAATCATTTTTATATCATCTTCAAGTGTATTTGACGGATATAAGAATTATCCAAATTATGAATTTGACAAAACTTTTTCCAAAAGTAATTTTGGATACTTAAAAATAAAAATCGAAAACAAACTGTTAAAATTAGACGAGAATAAATATGCAATTATTCGTCTTCCTTTTCTTGTAGGGATGAATTCACCTCATATAAAAAAAATAAAAAATGAAGTAAGCTTGAACGTACCGATTGAAGTATTTCCTAACTTAATTATTAATATCATCAACATTAAAAAAATAACATTATTTATACATCATATAATAAATAAAAAAATTAGCGGAATTATTCATTTAGGCAGCAAAGATTTAATTCATCATGTAGATTTGATTAAAGAAATTTTAAAAGCTCTTAAATTAAACACATACAAATTAAAATTTGTTTACACCACCAATGACAACAGATATATTGCATTGTTTAACAAGAATAAAAAATTACCAAAATATTTAGACTTTAAAGCTAATTCAATTATAAATAAGATTAAATAAAATAAAGGTTTTGTATTTTGCAATAGAAATAAATTAAAAAATTATGGGAAGAGCATTTGAATTTAGAAAAGCAAGGAAAATGAAAAGATGGTCTGCTATGAGTAAGGCCTTTACTAGAATTGGAAAAGATATTGTCATGGCTGTTAAAGAAGGTGGAGCAGATCCTGATTCCAACTCAAAATTAAGAGCTGTAATTCAAAATGCTAAATCGGTAAATATGCCTAAAGACAATATAGAAAGAGCAATTAAAAGAGCAAGTGATAAAAGTCTAGGTGATTATAAACAGGTTTTATTTGAAGGCTATGGCCCTCATGGGATAGCAATATTAGTTGAGACTGCTACAGATAATAATACCAGAACAGTAGCTAACATAAGAAGTTATTTTAACAAATGTGATGGCAACTTAGGGACGTCTGGCTCTGTGGTATTTATGTTTGATCATATTTGTAATTTTAAAGTAGATAAGGAAGGTTTAGATATTGAAGAACTTGAACTGGACTTAATTGACTTTGGTGTTGAAGAAGTTTTTTTAGAAGAAAATGATATATTAATATATGCTCCATTTGAATATTTTGGGGTTATTCAATCAGAACTTGAAAAAAGAGATATAGTTATAAATTCTTCTGGATTTGACAGAATCCCCAATGTAACTAAAAATTTAAACCAAGAAGAAATTGCTGATATTGAAAAACTACTAGAAAAGATTGAAACTGATGATGATGTTCAAAATGTTTATCATACAATGATTTAATAAATGTTTACAAAAGCCTTCAAACATTTAAAAAAAGATCCAGTCATGAAGTTTCTGATCGAAAAATATCATGATAAAATATCACTTGATGATTATAGATCTACTAATTATGCATTATCACTCTCTAACTTAATTATTGATCAACAAATTAGCTTTAAAGCTGCTATTACAATTAAAAAAAGATTTGCAGTACTTATAAAAAACTTGTCTCATCAAGAAATTATAGATTTAGATAATGATAAAATACAATCAATTGGGATTTCATTTAGAAAAGTTGAATACATAAAAAACGTATTTTCATTTTTTATTGAAAATGAAAAAGAATTTCATCATTTTGATGAAGAAAAAATGCAAAAAGAATTAATTACTATTAAAGGTATTGGTAAGTGGACAGTTGAAATGTTTTTAATGTTTGAATTAGGTAAACCTGATATTTTTTCTAAAGGGGATATAGCATTAATTAATAGTGTTAAAAAGAATTACAAAATGAATGTTTTAAAAAACACTGAATTAGATAAGTTAATTAAATCATGGTCACCTTACAATAGTACAGCATCCTTACTTTTATGGAAGTCAATTGAAGAAAAAGTATTTTTTAATTAAAACTGTGATCTTTATTTTTACCCTCGATTCCTTTGAAAAAACTTTCAATAAACACAAAGTCTTTGGTAATATCATTTGTTGGATAAAAAGGTTCAGAAATGGTATTTACTTTGTTTTTATAGTCTAAAGTCACCATAATTATTGGGGCATTTGCCTTTTTTGCAATATGATAAAAACCTGTTCTTAATTTGTCAACCTTAGCTCTAGTTCCTTCGGGTGCTAATCCAATTCTAAATTCTGATTTTTCATTAAAAATAGATGCAATTATATCAACTTTGTTTCCTTTTTTAAATCTATCTACAGGAACAAAATTTAACCATTTTAAAATAATAGAAAGAGGAAAAAAAAACAGCTCTTTTTTTGCTAAAAAACTAGTTTTTACATTACAAACAGACCTAAGTAATACGCCTATATAAAAGTCATGCCAACTAGTGTGAGGAACAGGAATAATAATACATTTTTTTAACTTATCTGTAGAAAAATTAATATTTCCTTTTACTTTCCAGCCTAAGATTTGAAAATATATAAATTTTGATAAAATTCTCATGTATTTATTTTTTTGACCAAATTGATATTGCTAAATCCAAATCTTCTTTAGTATCAATACCTACTCCTAAAAAATCTGTTTCAATCATTTTTATTCTACTCCCATTTTCAACAATTCTTATAGCTTCAATTTTCTCTACTAATTCCAGTTTGGATGGTGGTAATTTGGTGAAATTTACCAAAGCTTGTTTTGTAAAACCATAAACTCCAATATGTTTGTAATAAGTTACTTCAGCAGTATTAACGTCCCTGCAAAATGGAATTACACTTCTAGAAAAATACAAAGCATAATTTTCAGAATCCACAATAACCTTAACGTTATTTGGATCATTTATTTCATTAATATCAAAAATATTAATCATTAATGAGACGTGATCAGAATTATTTAACTCAAAGACTAATTTATTAAGACTAGATGAATCAATAAATGGCTCATCTCCTTGAATATTAACAAAAGCATCAGAATCAATTGATACACAAGCTTCAGCTATTCTATCACTTCCAGATTCATGCTTATTTTTACTTAAAATTGAATTACCCCCAGCGTTCACTATCTCATTATAAATTTCCTTGTCTTCAGTAACAACATATACTGAATGAAATAATCCAGTTTCAACAACAGATTCGTAAGTTCTTAAAATTATAGATTTACCACAAAGATCCATCAGTAGTTTCCTGTCAAATCTAGTTGAAGATAATCTAGCTGGAATTAGTGCAGTTACTTTCATACGTTAATTTTAATCAAAAATACTGAATTATAATACTTATTCGGAAAAAAACTCATCCTTAAAACCAATAAGATATAGTTTTTCTTTGGCTCTTGTTAAAGCTGTATATAACCATCTGATAAAATCTTTATCAATTCCGTTAGTTAGATAAGGTTGTTCAACAAAAACCGAGGTCCATTGACCACCTTGTGATTTATGACAAGTCATAGCATAAGAAAATTTAACCTGAAGGGCATTAAAATATTTATTATTCTTAACTTTTAAAAATCTCTTATACTTAACTTTTTCAGAAACATAATCTTTCATAACTTCATTATACAAGTGGTTAGCCTTTTCATAATTCAAAGATGGAGTTTCTAAATTGATAGTGTCTAACATTAAAACTGTATCAAATGGCTTCATTTTAGGATAATCTATCATTTGTACATTAACTTCAGCAAAACGAAAATCATAAAGATCAACAATTCTACTTATCTCTAAAATCTTTATAATGTCTCCATTTGCAATAAAACCTGCCTCGGATGTACTTTTTAGCCAATGATAATTATTTTTAACAACCATTAGATTGTCTCCTACCGAAAGTTCATTTTCATTAAAAAGAATTCTATTTCTAATTTGTTGATTATATAAATTAGCCCTCTTGTTAGATCTTACAATTAAAGCAGTTTCCTCTTTTCCAATAATATTATAACTGTCTGTCAAACTGTTAATAATATCTTCTCCATCTTGGAGTCTAATAATATCATTAAAACCTGAAAGATTAAATTTAAAATCGTCGAAATCATTATTGATTAAAGATTCTCTCAATAATGTTGCGTTATTTAATATTCCAGATAAAACATGTTGACGAACTACTTCATCTAATTCAATTGACAATGTGTTTTTATTGTAGTTTTCTTTTAGATAATCAGAATCAAGTGATGGACTTAATTTTGAATTAACAGGTGGTAATTGAGCAGTATCTCCAATAAAAATAATTTTACACTTGTATCCAGAGTAAACAAATTGAATTAAATCTGAAAGTAAAGAAGTCGTGTCAAAAAGTTTTTTATTTTGAGAGGTACTGGAAATCATAGAAGCTTCATCAACTATAAAAATTGTATTTTTTGACTTATTTGTTTGTAATACAAAATCAATATTTCCGGATGAATTTTTTTTAGGAAAATATATTTTCTTGTGAATGGTATTAGCTTCCTTGTTTGTGTAATTAGATAAAACTTTTGCAGCCCTTCCAGTTGGCGCCAATAAAACACCAGATTTTTTTATTTTCCATAGGTTGTTGATTATTGAAGAAAGTATAGTAGTTTTTCCAGTTCCAGCATAACCTTTCAATATAAATAAAGAATTATCGTCATCATTTAGGATGAATTCTGATAATTTATATAAAGTCAAGTCTTGCTTCGCGGTAAGTTTAAATGAAAAATGATTCTTCGCTAAATTGTAAAACTCCTTAATATTCATCCTATAATTATATAATTAAAATCAAAGATATAAATGTTTTTTCTCTACAATCATTTTAACAAATAAAAAAAAATTGTATTTTGGCCTTTTAAATTTTAAACCCACTCAAATGCCCTTATCATACTACCTACAAATTTTTTCTGTAATATTAGTGTTATCAATCTTGTTCGGTATTTTGTATTGGATTAACTCAGATACTTTTCAAAGCAAATTCAAGAAATATATTCTTATCACTTTGTGGGCATTTATTGCAGTTTTTTCATACAAGACAATGGATTCAGTTTATGAAGTAATTGAATTTGATGATTTAAAGGAAGTTAGATATCAAAAAGTAATCAAGAGATTAATTGATATTCGTGATTCGGAATTAGCACATAGATCTGTAAAAGGACAATTTGAAAGCAACTGGGATAGTTTGGTGAAATTTATAGAATTAGATTCTTTTACTTTAACGCAAAGAAGAGACTCAAGTATACTAGACAAAGAAATGACAAGAAGATACGGAGGTGTTAAAACTTATAAAGATATTGTTATTGTTGATACTTTAGGGTTTGTTTCTGTGAAAGATTCATTATTCGGAGCTGATAATAGATATACAAAAATGATGTATGTTCCAGGAGCAGAAGATGACAATACTAAGTTTGAATTAAAAAGCGGATTCATAGAACAAAATGGTTTAGATATCCCTGTATTTGAAAGTATGGTAAAAAAATCTGTAATTCTTTATGATCAAAATAAAGACTTAATTTATAAAGAAAATCTTGTACAATCTGTTGATGGTGTTAATGGATCTTCACTAAAAGTTGGATCAATGGAAGAAGTTAATACAAATGGTAACTGGCCAAAAAACTACACTAAAAATCAATAAATTAAATTCTTTTTCAATTATAAATCTAACTATTAACATTGGTTATAATGAAATTGGCTTCATTCTATTTGACAGTATTGAAAATATCTTAATAGATTCTACAGATGTTTCTTTAAAAGACATAACTGAAATTGACAATGTAATAACTAAATATTTTGATGAAAAGAAATACAATAATTTACTCAATTTAATTACTGTCAATCATTACAATAACTTGCACACAATAGTTCCACAAGCTCTATTTGATAAAAATAACATCAAGAATTATTTAAAGTTTAACAATTCTCTTCTTAAAAATGATGAATATCTTTATGATACAATTAAAATTAATGAATGTATTAATATTTTTGTTCCAATAAAATTTAACATCTCCAATCTACAGCAACATTCAAAGAAAGTCACACAAAAGCATTATACTACAAACCTTATAAATGAGGTTTACACAATTGAAAAAAATAATACAAACTCAAATTTATATTTAAACATAAATAATTCTAAAATTGATATTATACTAGTTTCTGATAATCAATTAAAATTCATTAACACTTTCGATTATTCAACAAATGAAGATATTGTTTACTATGTTTTATTTTGCTTTGAACAGCTCAATTTAAACCCTGAAAACAGTCCTGTAATAATTGCTGGTGATTTTAATGAATCTATATATGATATGATTTTTAAATACATCAGACATCTTAGTATCTATGAATCAAAAATAGATTTAAATCACAAACTCTATTTAAAATTCAAAAATAAACTAACCTACAATTCATTATAAATGAGAATTGTTTCTGGAAGTCACAAAGGTAGAAAAATTAAAGCGCCTAAAAACTTACCTATTAGACCTACAACAGATATGTCTAAAGAATCGATTTTTAACATCTTATCTAATTTATATGAATTTAACGAAATATCTGTAATCGATTTATTTTCTGGATCGGGAAATATAAGTTATGAATTTGCTTCTAGAGGGGCAACAAACATAATTTCTGTAGACAACAATATTAATTGTATAAATTTTATTAAAAAAACTTCAAAAGAATTAAACATAAATATCAATGCAATAAAATCTGATGTAATAATTTTTTTAAAAAAAACAGCGATAAAAAGTGATATTATATTCTCAGACCCTCCTTATCATTTTGATGAAACTTATTTGAGCGTTATGATTGAACTAGTATTTTCAAAAAATTTAATAAATGATAATGGTATATTAATAATTGAACATTCTAAAGAAATATCTCTTGAATTAAACCAATATTTTTTTAAAAAAAAGAGATATGGAAGTTGCTATTTTACATTTTTGAAAAAACAAAGCGAGTGTCATTAAACACTCGCTTTTAAATTTTAGTAAATCTATAAGCCGGATTCTGTACTTAATTAAAAGCCCTTGTCATTTATCTCGATATGTTGTTGCCAACATATTCTAGCTGCCTACCCTCCAACATTGAGCGTACAACTCTCAAGCGTTGGTATACATGGCATTGCACTTCATAGAGTTTACCTGGTTTCACTACAGCTTAACCTGTACATTCTTTCTGTTGCACTTTTCCTAATTTCTCAATTGGTGGCTATTAACCACTATGATGTACTTCAGTGTCCGGACTTTCCTCTATTTAAAAAAATAGCGACAAGGCGATTTACTGAAAGCAAAAGTAATCAATTGTTGATAAATTAATTGATTTTATATTCCCATTGTTAAAATATTGATATTGAATTAATAAATTTGTGTATATTGATTATTGATATGGAAGAATACATTGTTTCAGCAAGAAAATATAGACCTAAAACTTTTGATGAAGTAGCTGGTCAGGAGGCTATTACTTCAACACTTGTAAATGCTATTAATAATAATCAACTTGCTCAAGCTTTGTTATTTACAGGCCCTAGAGGAGTTGGTAAAACGAGTTGTGCTAGAATATTAGCAAAAATGATTAATAGTTCTATAGACAATGATAAACAAGATTTTGCCTATAATATTTTCGAACTTGATGCAGCTTCAAATAATAGCGTTGATGATATTAGAAATTTAACAGAGCAAGTTAGAATACCACCACAATTAGGGAAATATAAAGTCTACATTATTGATGAGGTGCACATGCTATCAACTTCAGCCTTTAATGCCTTTTTAAAAACCCTAGAAGAGCCTCCTAAACATTGTATATTTATTCTTGCAACTACTGAAAAACATAAAATAATTCCAACTATTTTATCTAGATGTCAAATCTATGACTTTAAGAGGATCACAAATAAAGATATTGTTGAGTATTTAATCAAAATTTGCAAAAATGAAGGTGTTGAGTTTGAAGCTGAGGCATTGGATATAATTGCAAATAAAGCAGATGGTGCAATGAGGGATGCATTATCAATATTTGATAGAATATTGAGTTATAACAATAAAGAAATTACAGTAAAAGATGTTAGTATTAATTTAAATGTGTTGGATCAGGAGATATATTCAAATTCGATTGATTTAATTTTAGAAAACAAAATACCTGAGTTACTTTTATTGTTAGATTCAGTGATTTCAAAAGGATTTGAAGGAATTAATTATATTTCTGGTCTATCTACATATTGTAGAAATTTATTGATTTCTAAAGACGAAAAAACAATTACATTGTTAGACTACTCTGATAAATCTAAGATAAAAATAATTGACCAAGCAAAAAAAATATCACCTGAAATTATAATCAATTGTTTAGAACTATTAAACAAATGTGAAATAAATTACCGCTCAAGCATTAACCAAAGATTATTAATTGAGTTGACAATCATGCAACTAGGATCATTAACATTGCTAGATCAAAAAAAAAAATCTAGTTTTAAAATAATTCCATTTGAATATTTTAAAAACACTAAAATTATTACCTCTAATCTTAATCCAGTAAAACTTAAAGTTGAAAAGCCTAAATTAGATATAAAAACAAGCGGTAATTCAGGTCTTTCACTTAATAGTATAAAAACTATAAAAAATCATGAGTTTAAATCAAATGAATTGATTGTAGACCCTGAAAAATTACCAAAAGATGAATTCACTGAAGATAAGCTTGTAATATCATGGAATAAATATTCAGAAAAAATAGAGAACTCAGGAAAATATAATCTAGCTTCTATTTTAAGAATAGATACCCCTAAATTAAAAGACAATAATATATGTTTAGAACTACCAAATAGCACAAATAAAATTGAGTTAGAGTCTAACCAGCATGATTTATTAAAATATATTAGAAAGGACTTAAATAACTATGATATAAAACTCAAAATAACAGTCAATGAAAAGATTGAAAAAAAATTCACCTATACGTCTAAAGAAAAATATGATCTTTTAAGAAGTAAAAATAATTTAATTGAAAAACTAAGAGTGGATTTTAAATTAAGTATTTAAATTATTTAAATCATCACCAAAAGAGTTTACATTATTTAATTTTCTAATTATACCATCTGCTAAGCCTATTCTAGGTACTATTACCTCATTTGATTTAGCGTATTGCATAGACTTAATTAAAAGTTTGGTTGCTGGAACAATTACATCAGATCTATCAGGGTTAAAACCAAGTTTTGTTATTCTTTCCTCGTAAGATAATTTAGAGATTTTTTTATAAAATTTCTCGATAAAAGAATATGAAATAGATTGATTAATCGCTTTCTTGGATTCTTTTAAAAGTTTATTAATATTTCCTCCAGATCCAATTATAATAATATTATTAAATTCTTTTGTATTTATTTTGATCCATTTTTTGTATTCATTCAATGTTTTCTTTTTAACTAAATCATTTAAAAACCTAATTGTACCTATTTTAAAAGATTTTGAAGCTATTATTACACCATTAAAAATTATACTCAGCTCAGTACTTCCACCTCCAATATCAATAAACAGATAAGTATGATCAAAATTAAAATGGTTGGCAAAAAATGTATCAGCAATCAATGAAGCTTCATCTTTTCCTGAAATTACATCAATTTTTAATCCTGTTTTAGAGTAAATTTCATTAATTACAGCCAAACTATTCGTTGCTTCTCTCATTGCAGAGGTAGCACAAATTTTATACTTTGTAACACTATGAATCTTCATAAGAAGTTTAAAAGCATTCATAGCATCATTTAGACGGATAATATTATCTTTTTGTATTTTATTATTTAAAAAACCATCTAAACCTAATCTAATAGGTACTCTAACCAAACTAATTTTTTTAACTTCAACTATATTGTTGTCTTGTGATATAACACTAGAAATCAATAGTCTAACTGCATTAGAGCCAATATCAACTGCAGCATATTTTTGTATTTTTATCATGGAGAAAGTCTATCTATAGCCCAGTGATTATCATTATATAAAAACCTAGCTCTGTCATGTAAACGGTTCTCTCCGCCTTGCCAAAATTCATATTCAACAGGTGAAACTATATATCCACCCCAATTAGTCGGTTTTGGAATGCTTTTATTTCTGTATTTGCTTTCTAAATTAATTAAATTCTCTTCTAGTTCCTTTTTTGAATCTATAACATCACTTTGATTAGAAACTATAGCACCAAGTTGACTTCCTCTTGGTCTTGAATTAAAATATTTATTACTCTTTAAATCAGAAATTTTTTTTGCATAACCTTTAATGATGACCTGTCTTTCGTGTTCTTCCCAAAAAAAAGACAAACAAACTTTATTGTTTTTACTTATTGATAAGCCTTTTTCGCTGTTATAATTTGTATAAAAAGTGAAACCTTTTTCGTCAAATTCTTTTAGCAAAACAATTCTATTTTTAGGAAAACGATCAATACCAATAGTAGATAAGGTCATTGCATTAACTTCAGAATCAGTGATATCATTGTCAAATTCTTTAAACCATTTATTAAATAAAGATAATGGGTTGTCAAAATTTTCTAAATTGAAATTATTGTTTTTAGTATAACTTTTTCTATAACTCCCTAAATCTGATTTTAATGTCATAAGTCAAATTTAATGACTATAAATTAATTAATAAATTATATTTCGATTATTTTACTATCCTCGGCTAACACTACATTTTCAAATTCGGTTTTTGCTTCAATTTTAAACATTTCAATATTCTCATATCTGGAAGAATAATGCCCTAAAATTAATAATTTAGTATTTGATAATTTTGCAATCTTACCGGCCTGTTTTGCAGTAGAATGTTTTGTTGTTATACTTAATTTAACATGCTTTTCTAAAAATGTAGATTCATGATATAAGGCGTCACAATTATTTATAAGTTTAACAATAGATTCATCATATTCAGTATCTGAACAATAAGCATAGGACTTAGCAACTTTTCCAGCAAGTGTAAGAACACTATTTTTAATAACTATACCTCTTTCATTAACAACATCAAAACCTTGCTTTAATTTATTTGAATAAGCAATACTTACATCATTTTTATCAATAGCTTCTCTATTTAAAGTCAATGGAAGGTTAACTTCATTAAATAAAAAACCATTGGTATAGATTCTGTGTGATAATGGAATCGTAGACACTTTAATAAAGTCAGATTGAAAAATTAATTGTGAATTATTCGAACTAAGTTCATGAAAAATTAATTTATATTTAGTCCAAGAACCAGAGGCTTTAATTTGATTTATAATTAATTCTTTTATTCCTAATGGTCCGTAAACGTGAAGATCAGCTGATCTATTTAAAAGAGAAAATGTAGATATTAAACCAATCAAACCAAAATAGTGGTCTCCATGTAAATGAGAAATAAATATATGTTTAATACGTGAGAATTTTATTTTATTTTTTCTTAAACCTACTTGGGTGCCTTCTCCACAATCAACAAGAAAAATTTCATTCTGAATTTCAATTATTTGAGATGAAAGATTGTTACCTATTTTAGGCATAGCACTGTAACAACCAATTATTGTGATTTTCAAATTTATTTATTCAAAGGTTTCTTTTGGGCTAAAAGATAAATAATTGCCATTCTAATAGCCACTCCGTTCTCCACTTGATCAAGTATTATAGAGTTTTTAGAATCAGCTACATCACTAGAAATCTCAACACCTCTATTAATTGGGCCAGGATGCATAATATATATTTCTTTATCTAGAGAATTTATTATTTCTAATGTAAGTCCATATTGTTGTACATACTCTCTAACAGAAGGAAAAAAACTATCTGTCATTCTTTCATTTTGCAATCTAAGCATATTAACAACATCACACCATTTTAATGCTTTTAAAAAATCATGCTCAACTATAACACCTAATTTATGTAAATACTTAGGAATAAGTGTTTTAGGACCACAAACCATAACATTTGCGCCTTGTAATTGTAATGCATATATGTTAGAAAGCGCCACTCTACTATGAGATATATCTCCTACAATTAATATATTTTTATTTTTAAGATCATCTAATTTTTCCCTTATAGAGTATGAGTCTAGTAGAGCTTGTGTAGGATGTTCATTTGCCCCATCTCCTGCATTAATTATCGTGGCGTTAACATTGTTAGCAAGCAGTTCAGCTGCACCGGGGTTAGGATGTCTTAAAACAACCATATCAACCTTCATAGATAAAATATTATTTACCGTATCGATAAGAGTTTCACCTTTTTTTACAGAAGATTGAGCAGAAGAGAAGTTAATAACATCAGCAGACAACCTTTTTTCTGCTAGTTCAAAAGATAATTTAGTTCTTGTAGAATTTTCAAAAAATAAGTTTGCAATTGTTATATCCCTTAGAGAGGGAACTTTTTTAATAGAACGGTTAATTACTTCTTTAAAATGGTCAGCTGTTTTAAATATTAAATTAATATCATTAACATTTAAATGCTTTATGCCTAACAAATGATTTACACTTAATTCATTCATATTTTATTTATTATATAAACGCAATCCTCACCAATTTCGTTATTCCAATCTACAATCACTTTTTGATTTTCATAAACATCAATTTGTCTTCCCCTATAATCTGGCTGTATTGGTAAATGCCTACTAAATCTTCTATCAATCAAAGTGAGTAATTCAATATTATTAGGTCTGCCGAAAGTTTCAACTGCAGTCAAAGCTGCTCTAATTGTTCTTCCTGTAAATAAAACATCGTCTATAAATACTACATTCTTTCCTTCAACATGAAGATTATCTGTTGTGTTGGCCTCTAAGATCTTTTCATTTCTTCTAAAGTCGTCTCTGTAAAAAGTAATATCTAGTAACCCATAATTAAGTTCAGAAATATCATATTTATTTGTTAAAATTTGAACTAACCTGTTTAAAAGTGTTTTACCATTAGGCTGAAGTCCAATTAAAATAGTATTTGAAAAGTCTTGATGATTTTCAATTAATTGACAAGCGAGTCTGTTTAAAATAATACCTATCTCGTTTTTATTAAGTATGATATTTTTACTCATCAACTTCTATTTAATTTTTTAGATAGTTTAAGTTAAAAAAAAAGCCTTTCAAAAGAAAGGCTTTTATAAAAATTATTTCCCATCCATTTTATCTTTGAGCTCTTGCAATTTTTCGTTTGCATCACCTAAAGTGTTTTTAGATTCCAATTTTTCTTTTTTGTTCTTTTTATTAGCAACTTTAATATTTTCTGCTTCAACATCTTTAAATACTGATGTATGTGAAGCTACAACACGTTTAGAATCTTTATTGAACTCAATAACTTTGAATTCAGCTGATTCACCTTTAACTAATTTAGAACCATCTTCTTTAATCAAATATCTAGAAGGAATAAAAGCAGTTATGTCATCGTTAAACTTTACAGTGGCTCCTTTATCAACTATCTCAAAGATATCGAATGTGTGTACAGAGTTTAAAGTAAATTCATTTTCATACTTATCCCAAGGATTATCTAAAGTTTGTTTATGACCTAGACTAAGCTTTCTATTTTCAACATCTAGTTCAAGAGTAACAACTTCTATTTTATCTCCAACTGCGCAAAATTCACTTGGATGTTTGATTTTTTTAGTCCATGAAAGGTCAGATATGTAAATCAATCCATCAATTCCTTCCTCTAACTCAACAAAAACACCAAAATTAGTAAAGTTTCTAACTGTACCTGTTTGTTTTGAACCAATTGGATATTTTGAAGTTATATCAGTCCAAGGATCTGGTGTTAATTGTTTGATACCAAGAGACATTTTTCTTTCCTCTCTATCAAAAGTGATAATCATTGCTTCAATTTCGTCACCTACTTTTACAAAATCACCTGCTGACCTTAAATGAGTAGACCATGACATTTCAGAAACATGGACTAAACCTTCAACTCCTTCGGCTAATTCTATAAATGCTCCGTAATCAGCAATTACAACGACTTTACCCTTAACTTTATCTCCTACTTTAACATCATCAGATAATGTTTCCCAAGGATGCTTACTAAGTTGTTTAAGTCCTAATTGAATTCTAGATTTATCTTCGTCAAAGTCTAAGATTACTACATTAATTTTTGCATCAAGTTCAACTATCTCACTAGGGTGATTGATTCTTGACCATGACAAGTCAGTAATATGAATAAGTCCGTCTACACCTCCAAGATCCATAAATACACCGTAAGATGTAATATTCTTTACAGTTCCTTCAAGGACTTGACCCTTTTCTAATTGTTTAATTATTTCTTTCTTTTGTTGTTCTATATCAGCTTCAATTAATGCTTTATGAGAAACAACAACATTTTTAAATTCATGATTAATTTTTACAACTTTAAATTCCATTGTTTTGTTAACATAAACATCATAGTCTCTTATAGGTTTAACATCAATTTGAGAACCAGGTAAGAAAGCTTCAATTCCAAAGACATCAACTATCATTCCTCCTTTAGTTCTACATTTTACAAAACCGTTAACAATTTCACCTGTATCATGTGCATTATTTACACGATCCCAAGCCATAATTACTCTAGCTTTTCTGTGAGATAGTATTAGTTGACCAGTAGCATCTTCTCTAATATCAATTAAAACCTCAACTTTGTCACCAACTTTTAGGCCAGGATTATATCTAAATTCATTTAATGAAATAACGCCTTCAGACTTTGCATTAATATCAATAATAGCGTCTCTATCACTGATATTTACTACAACACCTTCAACAACTTCATCAGTTAAGGTGTCAACAAAATTTTCTTTAACTAAACCTTCAAATTCTACAAGTTTAGAATCCTCAATTGGATCAATTCCTTCTTCGTAATTGTGCCAATTAAAATCTTTTAAAAATTCTTCAGGAGATATTTGTTTTTCTTCTTGAGCAGGTTGCTCACTTGATTCAGTAGTTTCTACTGATTTAGAAACTTCTTCAACAGTTTCTTTATTTAATTCTTCAGACATATCTGAGTAAATTTGTATTCTAAGAGCTTTCGATAGATTTAAGTAACTAACTTTTAGAAGGATTAACTATATTTTACCATACCTTTTGTCTTATCGAATAAATTACCAAAAGGAAGCGCGAAAATAAACATATTAAATCAAATTGACAATAATAATATTATTAAAGATTGAATTTGTCTTTTAAAATATTTTTAACAAGAATAAGTTGTTCATCAATTGTCATAGAAGAATTATCAATTTCGATGGCATCATTTGCAACTATTAAAGGAGAATCTTGTCTATTAGAATCATCCAAGTCTCTAGATTGTAAATTATTTAAAACTTCAGAATAATCAACATTGATATTTTGTTTAATATATTCTGAATGTCTTCTCCTCGCTCTAACTTTTGCTGAAGCATTTAAAAAAAGTTTTAATTCAGCATTTGGAAAAACAACTGAACCAATATCTCTTCCGTCCATAACAACTCCTTTATTTAAACTGAGTTCTTTTTGAAGATTTACCATGTGTTTTCTTATAAATGAAATAGTAGCAACAGAACTAACATGATTAGAAACTTCAATTGATCTGATTTCTTTTTCAACGTTAACGCCATTTAAAAATATTTCAGAATAGCCTAAATCATTGTTAAATATAAAATTTAATTTAACTGAAAGTAATTCATTTGAAAAATCTGTAAGATTATCATCACTAAATGGAAGATAATTATTAGTTAAAGCATAGTACGTAATAGCTCTATACATAGAGCCTGAATCAACATAAATGTAATTAAGGTATTCTGCTAAACGCTTGGCAAGAGTACTTTTTCCAGTAGAAGCAAATCCGTCTATAGCAATAATAATTTTCTTAGTCATTAATTTAAGTTTAATTGTAAACCAATGAAGCTTGTATTTGCTGCACCAGAGAATTTAGCATGAGTATAATTAATTCGTAATTTATTAAATTTCATCCCAAATCCAAATGAAAGTCCTGAAAAGTTTGACTGATCAATAATTTTCAACTCCTCACCTCTTTTAAAATTATATCCAAGTCTAATATTAAATATACTATCAGGAAATAATTCTGCTCCAATGACTAAATGTCTAAAAATATTATTAAAAAAAGTAATCTTCTCTTCTGTAATATTCCCATCTAAATCAGTAGTTAATCTAGAGGGATTAGATAAAGCTATATTCCATTTTTGAACATTTTCAAATGTCAAATACCATCTAACAGGTGCATTTTCTAAAAGCTGAGAAACGCCTATATCTATTTCAAATGGTAAGCTTTCATAAATGTCGTTATAAGCTTTAATTTGTGTTCCAAAATTTCTTATAACCATCGCAATATTTAAATTCATTTCACTGTTGATATACAAAACACCAATATCTGTTGAAATACCAATTGAATTATATTGCTCTAAAGATGAAGTGATTAGTCTTAAATTTAAACCTACATAAATAGGTAAATAATTAATCTTGGAAGAGTATCCAATTGAAAAAGCACTCTCTTTACCTGTAAAATCATTTGTAGGGTTTCCCTGGTTATCATATCCAGAAAATTCACCGTAGTCAATGTAGGATAATCCAAAATGAAGTGTATTACCTCTGTTGTTAAAAGTATAGGCGTATGCAGCCGTACCATATTTGATATCAGAAAAGTAATTAGAAAAATTTATAGCTAAATTATTATTCATCCTACTGTTTAATGAAGCTGGATTTATACTAGGTTGATTAACATCAAAATCAAATAGTGTAATTTCCTTACCACCAAGTGCTAGCTGCCTTGGAGAAGATGAAATATTTAAAAATTCATAGGTAGATTCTCCCGCAATTTGAGAATTAATATGAAATACAGAGAAGAAAATAAATAATTTAGTAAAAGTTTTCATTATCAAACTTATATGAACTAAAACTTAAAAATAAGGGTTTTATTATAACTTTTTAACATTAAGCACATCTTGATCTGATAAAGCTAATTTAATAACCTCCTTCATGTCTGTAACATAATGAAATTTGAGCCCCTTTAAGTAATCTTTTTTAACTTCATCAACATCACTTTCATTTTGTTTACACAAAATTATGTCTGTAATTTTAGCTCTTTTTGCAGCTAGAATTTTTTCTTTAATACCACCAACAGGTAAAACCTTACCTCTCAAGGTAATTTCTCCAGTCATAGCAAGATTCTTATTCACTCTTTTTTGAGTCAATAATGACACTAGTGATGTTAACATTGTAATTCCTGCACTAGGACCATCTTTTGGAGTAGCACCCTCAGGCACATGAATGTGTATGTTGTAATTTTCAAATACGCTATCTTTAATTTTAAAGTATTTAGAATTAGCTTTAATAAACTCTAATGCAATAGTAGCCGACTCACTCATAACCTTACCTAAATTTCCTGTGATAGACAGTTTACCTTTGCCTTTAGAGATAATAGATTCAATAAATAAAATATCTCCACCAACTCTGGTCCATGCTAAACCCGTAACAACACCAGCTACTTTATTATTTTCATAAATAGTTCTATCTAATTTTGAGGAACCAAGAATTTCATTTAAATCAGAAACTTTAACATTTGAATTATATTCTAAATTCATAGCTAAGTTTTTTGCTGCATATCTAACTACTTTGGCAATCTGTTTTTCCAAACCTCTAACACCAGATTCTCTAGTATAACTTTCAATGATTTTTTCAATAACATTTTTAGATAATTTGATTTCAGAAGGCTTGACTCCATGTTCTAACTGTTGTTTAGGTAGTAGGAATTTTTTACCAATTTGAACTTTATCTTCAGTTGTATAACCCGTAACATTTATAACTTCCATTCTGTCCAATAGGGCTGGTTGAATAGTAGATAAATTATTACAAGTAGCGATAAACATTACTTTAGAAAGATCAAAACCAAGTTCTAAATAGTTATCATAAAACTCTGGGTTTTGTTCAGGATCTAAAACCTCTAATAAAGCAGATGAAGGATCACCTTGGTTTGAATTTGAAAGTTTATCAATTTCATCTAAAACGAAAACAGGATTAGATGTTCCAGCTTTTTTGATGTTTTGAATAACTCTTCCAGGCATTGCACCAATATAAGTTTTTCTGTGACCTCTAATTTCAGCTTCATCTCTCAATCCACCTAAAGACATTCTAACATATTCTCTACCTAATGCTCTTGCAACAGATTTACCTAAAGAAGTTTTTCCAACTCCAGGAGGACCGTACAAGCATAAAATTGGTGATTTCATGTCATTTCTAAGTTTTAATACTGCTAAATGCTCAACAATTCTCTTTTTAACATCTTCTAATCCAAAATGATCTTTATCTAAAATCTTTTGTGCTTTTACTAAATCAAATAAATCCTTACTGTATTTAGACCATGGTAAATCAAGGATTAAGTCAAGATAATTTCTTTGCACTGAATATTCTGAAACTTGAGGATTCATTCTTTGAAGTTTAGAAAGTTCTTTTTCAAAATGAAATTTAACATCTTTAGTCCAGTTAATCTTCTTAGCTCTTGCCTTCATTTCATCGATTTCACCATCGTGATTAACTCCTCCCAACTCTTCTTGAATTGTTTTCATTTGTTGATGAAGAAAAAACTCTCTTTGTTGCTGATTCAGATCACTTTGAACTTTTGATTGTATATCATTTTTTATTTCTAATTTTTGAAATTCAACATTCATAAATTTCAAAGTATCGAGAGCTCTTTCTTGTAAATCATTAATTTCTAATAGGTCTTGTTTCTCGGAAACCTTAAGATTCATGTTTGAAGAAACAAAATTTACAAGAAAAGAATTACTTTCTATATTTTTGATGGCAAAAGAGGCTTCAGAAGGAATATTTGGGCTATGTTTAATAATTTGTAAGGCCAAGTCTTTTATAGAATCTATTATGGCTTTAAATTCAGAATCTGAAGGTTCAGGCATAATCTCAGGCACACCTTCAATTGTAGCTTTTAAATATGGTTCTAAGGATATCATCTTTTCAATTGTAAACCTTTTTTTTCCTTGAATGATTACTGTAGTGTTACCATCTGGCATTTTCAATACCTTTAAAATCTTTGCTACAGTTCCTGTCTTATAAATATCATTTAGGGAAGGGTCCTCAATATTTTTATCAATTTGAGAAACTACACCAATCAGCTTGTCACCTTTATTAGCATCATTTATAAGTTTAATGGATTTATCTCTACTTGCCGTAATTGGTATAACTACACCTGGAAAGAGTACAGTATTTCTTAAAGGTAATATTGGTAATGAATTGGGTAAAACTTCATTATTAATTTCCTTTTCATCTTCAGGTGTCATTAAAGGAATAAGTTCAGAATTTTCGTCAACGTCAATAAGTGACAGATTGTCAATATTAAATAAATTTCTACTAGCCATAATTGTTTTTAAGATTGTAAACAAATAATTTTCATTTCATAATCAACTGAATAACAGAAAGTAAAACAAAATCAATGTTTAGAATTTATATATATATTTCAATATCTATGCCAAGTAAGATTTAGCATTTCATTTTTTTGTCTAATCGAATTAATAAAAATGCCCCGATAGCAAAAAAAACTGTAAAAAATAAAATTGCATTTCTCATACTACCTGTGATTTGATCAATAGTTCCAAAAAGGATCATACCTAATACAATACTTACTTTTTGAGCAACATCATAAAAACTAAAAAATGAGGTAGTATTATCTGTTTCTGGTAAAAATTTGGAAAAAGTGGATCTTGAAAGTGCTTGAATTCCACCCATGACTAGTCCAACTAATCCAGCAGCCATGTAAAATTCATTAGAAGATTCTACAAAGTACCCATAAAAACATAACAAAGCCCACATTATGTTTAATATTATTAGAGTATAAATATTACCAAACTTTTCTGAAATTTTTGCACTTACTAACGCACCTAAAATCGCTATTAACTGAATTATTAAAATACTAATTATAAGACCTGTTGTCTTTTCTCCCTCAGCCCAATTAATTTCTTGTTCACCAAAATACGTTGCAACTAATATAACAGTTTGCAATGCTATACTATAGACAAAAAAAGCTAATAAATAGCTCTTTAAAAAAGGATGTGATTTTAAAATTATCCAAACTTCTCTAAGTTCCTTAAATCCATTAAAGAGAATTGATGTATTAATTTTCGATGTTTTTTTTGGTTCTGGCAAGTAATAAAAAGTATACAAACTAAAAACAAACCACCAAACACCAACAGTTACAAAAGATATCTTCATTGCCATTATTGGTGCTTGAGTAGTTCCTAAGTCAGAAATTCCAAATAAATCTGGAAAATTAACCATAACTAGATTGAGAATTAATAATAATACACTACCAAAATAACCCATTGAATAACCTTTTGCACTAATGGAGTCTTGTTGATCCTCATAAGCTATATCTGGTAGATAAGAGTTATAAAAAACTAAACTTCCCCAAAATCCAATCATGGCTAGGAAATAAAAAAAAAGACCAAAAGTTAAATTATCAATATCAAACCAATAGAGTGAAATAGTAGCTACTGAACCCATAAAGCAAAAGAATTTCATAAATGTTTTCTTTAAACCTGTATAATCAGCTATTCCAGAAAGTAAGGGAGTAATAAAAACTAAAAACATAAAAGCTATGGCTGTAACAAAAGTGATTAAAGCAGTGTTTTTAAAGTCAAACCCTAAAAATTCAATGTACTTATTTTCATCAGTAATGAACCCATAATAGATTGGAAAGATGGCAGTAGAAATTACTAATGGATAAACTGAATTAGCCCAATCATAAAATGCCCAAGCATTTAATAATTTTTTATCTCCTTTTTGATATATTTTCATAAAAATAAAATACTTTTGTCTAATATAATATTTCTATTAAACAAATAATATTAAATATAAAGTAATATGAAATTTAAATCAGAGATACTACTAATTATTATCCTTATTACTTGCGGTATATTATTTGTGAATTCCACCTCTCAAGACACTAACTCTAAACCAATTAATTCAAGCAAAAAAATGAAAGATTATAAAGTTCAAAAAAGTGATGAAGAATGGAGAAAAATTCTTTCTGATGTTGAGTACAGAGTCTTGATTGAAAAAGGAACTGAATATCCAGGAACTGGTGAGTATAATATTTTCATGGAAGAAGGAATATATAATTGTAAAGGATGTGATAACCCCCTTTTTACAAGCGATCAAAAGTTTGAATCTAATTGTGGATGGCCAAGTTTTGATAATGCGATTGAAGGTAGTGTAGAATATAAAAATGATTATACATTAGGAATGACTAGAGTTGAAATTTTATGTACTAACTGTGGGGGTCACCTTGGACATGTTTTTAATGATGGTCCAACAGAGTCTGGAAAAAGGTATTGTGTAAATTCAGTAAGTATTGACTTTAAAAATTAAATTATATGAGTAATTATGATATTATTATTTTAGGTAGTGGTCCAGGTGGTTATGTGACTGCAATTAGAGCATCACAGCTAGGTTTAAAGACTGCTATAGTAGAAAAAGAAAGCTTAGGAGGCGTTTGTTTAAATTGGGGATGTATACCCACTAAAGCGTTATTAAAATCTGCACAAGTTTTTGAATATCTTAAACATTCTTCAGATTATGGTCTTAATGTTACTGAATTTTCTAAGGACTTTAATGCTGTAGTTGACAGAAGTAGAAATGTCGCAGCAGGCATGAGTAAAGGAGTAACTTTTTTAATGAAAAAAAATAAAATTGATGTCATAAAAGGTTACGGGAAGCTTAAGCCTGGAAAAGTTGTAGATGTTGATGGAGTTCAATATTCAGCCAATCATATCATAATTTCTACTGGAGCTAGATCCAGAGAACTACCGTCAATTCCTCAAGACGGAAAAAAAATTATTGGATACAGACAAGCTATGACTTTAAAAAAACAACCAAAGTCAATGATAATTGTTGGTTCTGGAGCAATTGGAGTCGAGTTTGCTTATTTCTACAACTCAATGGGGACAAAAGTAACTATTGTTGAATACTTACCAAATATTGTTCCTGTTGAAGATAAAGATATTTCTAAGGAATTAGAAAAGTCTTTCAAAAAAAATGGTATAAATGTCATGACTTCATCAGAAGTATTGTCAGTAGATACTTCTGGAAAAGGAGTCTCTGCTAAAGTAAAAACATCTAAAGGAGAAGAAAATATTAGTGCGGATATTATCCTTTCTGCAGTTGGAATTAAAACAAATATTGAAAATATTGGATTAGAAGAAGTTGGTATTGCAATTGATAGAGATAAAATATTAGTTGACAAATATTATCTAACAAATATTCCTGGTTATTATGCAATTGGTGATGTAACTCCAGGTCCTGCCCTAGCCCATGTTGCTTCTGCAGAAGGTATATTATGTGTTGAAAAAATTACAGGTCATGATGTAACTCCTATAGACTATGGAAATATCCCGGGTTGCACCTACTGTTACCCAGAAATATCGAGTGTTGGGTTAACTGAACAACAGGCAATAGATAAAGGATATAAAATCAAAGTTGGAAAATTCCCTTTTTCAGCATCAGGAAAGGCTAGTGCTTCAGGAAATAAGGAAGGTTTTGTGAAAGTTATTTTTGACGAAAAGTATGGAGAATGGTTAGGTTGTCATATGATAGGTGCAGGAGTAACAGACATGATAGCTGAAGCTGTTTTAGGAAGAAAATTAGAAACAACCGGAATGGAAGTTTTAAAAACAATTCATCCTCATCCAACTATGAGTGAAGCTGTTATGGAAGCTGTTGCTGCAGCATACGGCGAAGTTATTCATTTATAAGCCTATTCAAAACTATTAAGAGCTAACTCATAACTTTTTAATCCAAAACCTAAAATAACCCCTTTAGCATTTGGTGAAATGTAAGACTTGTGCCTAAAATCCTCTCTTGCATAGGTATTTGATATATGCACTTCAATAACAGGAGAATCAATTGATGCTACAGCGTCTCCAATACCAACTGATGTGTGAGTGTAAGCGGCTGCATTTAAAATAATTCCATCAATACTAAATCCAACTTCATGAAGTTTATCAATAATTTCACCTTCAATATTAGATTGATAATAAGTAATGTTAAAATCTTGAAATTTAGTTTTTAAGTCAATTAAAAAATTATCAAAATCATTATGCCCATAAATTTCTGGTTGTCTTTTACCTAAAAGATTGAGATTTGGACCATTGATTATAATAATATTTTTCATCGATACTTATTCTTAATAATTGATAATTTTATAAATATAATGAAATTTACTAATGTCATTAAATCATATATATAATAAATTATTATCTAATCAAAATAGTACAAAATTTTAGGATATTTATTTAACTTGTAGGTATGAATTGGAATGATGCTATAAAAGACTATAATAACTACTTAAAAATTGAAAGAGGTTTCTCAGTTAATTCTATTTCCAGTTATGAAAAAGATGTCAAAAAATTTAAAGACTTTATAAACGAAAGTAAATCACCAATTAAAATCAACTCTGATGATATTAAGGAATTTTTAAATGTAGTCTCAAAACTATTAAATTCATCTTCTCAGTCCAGAATAATTTCTGGCTTAAGAAGTTTTTTTGAGTTTCTGATTTTTGAAAAGTATATAACTCAAAACCCTCTAAGACTTATTGAATCTCCTAAAATTTCAAGAAAACTTCCTGACACATTATCTACAAAAGAGATAGACGAATTAATCTCTAACATTGACTTATCAAAAGATCAAGGTGAAAGAAATGTGGCTATAATTGAACTTTTATATGGGTGTGGAATAAGAGTCAGTGAGCTAGTAGATTTAAAAATATCTGATTTATTTTTTGAAGAAAATTTTATTAAAGTTACAGGAAAAGGTAATAAACAAAGATTAATTCCAATAGGAAACATAACAAAAACTAAAGTAGCTTTATATATACATAACTCAAGAAATAAGACAAAAGTAATACCATCTTTTAAAGATCATGTTTTTTTAAATAGAAGAGGTAAAAAATTAACAAGAGCAATGATTTTTACAATTACAAAACAATTAGCAGAAAGGTCAAATTTTAATAAATCAATTTCACCGCACACATTTAGACATTCGTTTGCCACTCATTTATTGGAAAATGGAGCAGATCTAAGAACTATTCAACAACTGTTGGGCCACGAAAGTATTACGACTACCGAAATATACATGCATTTAGATAAAAAATACTTAAGCGAAGCATTAAATAAATTTCATCCTAGAGCGTAAAATATTGTTTTTGTTGCTTAAGTTTAAAATTAACATATAATTATAATTTTGAATTTGAGATATCTTTAAAGTTAATATACTTTTACATTTTTAATGAAAAATTGTATGCGCAAACTAATAACCACAATATTTTTTTCCCTCTTTACTTTGACATTTTTTGCTCAAGAAAAACACACAATAAGCGGTACAGTATATGATAAAAAAGGAAATGAAACTTTAATAGGTGCTACCATCTATTTTCCTGATCTAAGTGTTGGAACTACTACAAACGAATATGGTTTTTATTCAATTACAATTTCAAAAGGCACACATAATATTTCAGTAAGTTACCTAGGCTTTAGTGATGAAAGCAAGATAATAGAACTAAATAACAAAACTTCATTAGACTTCTATTTGGCTGAGAGGTCTCAGGCTTTGGATGAAGTATTTATTCAAACTGATATTGAAAAGATAAATATCAAAAGTACTCAAATGAGTGTTAATAAATTAACTTCAAAAACTATAAAACAAATTCCTGTTGTTTTAGGAGAGTCAGACATCATCAAGTCAATAATTCTACTTCCTGGAGTCACTTCAGCTGGAGAAGGTGCATCTGGTTTTAATGTAAGAGGTGGTGCTGCAGATCAGAACTTAATTCTGTTAGACGAAGCTATTGTTTTTAATTCTTCACATGTATTTGGGTTTTTCTCTGTTTTTAATCCAGATGTAATTAAAGATGTTAAATTATTTAAAGGTGGAATTCCTTCAAAATATGGAGGAAGATTATCTTCTGTATTAGATATATATCAAAAAGAAGGAAATAATAAAGATTTTAAATTAACCGGTGGCATAGGATTAATTTCTAGTAGAATTTTAGCTGAAGGGCCATTAAAAAAAGAAAAAAGTTCATTTCTAATTGGAGGAAGATCGTCATATGCACACCTGTTTCTTCCACTAATTGATAATGATAATAAAGCTTATTTTTATGACTTAAATACTAAAGTTAATTTCCGTCTTAACAAAAAAAATAATATTTTTTTATCTGCATACTTTGGTAAAGATGTATTTGGGATTAATAATAGTTTTATAAACAAGTATGGTAATGCTGTAACTAATATAAGATGGAATCATCTTTATTCTGACAAATTATTTTCAAATTTATCTCTAATTTATTCTGATTATTTTTATGGATTAATTCTGGATTTTGTTGGGTTTGAGTGGGACTCTGGCATTACAAACGTAAACTTTAAATATGATTTTAATCATTATTTAAAAGATAACTTGAAATTAAGTTATGGTGTAAATAATATTTACACAAAATTCAATGCCGGTGAAATATTTCCAAATAGAGATGACTCTGGCATAATACCTTTTAAATTAACTGAAAAATTCGCAAATGAATTTGCTTTATATTTAGAAGCCGATCATATCATTTCAGAAAAATTCAGCTTAAAATATGGTCTTAGATTTAGTAATTTTACTCGCTTAGGACAAGATGAATTAAATATATATGAAAATGACAATCCGTTAATCTACAATCAACAACTTCAAAAATATGAACCTGCTAATGCTACTGGAAGTATAGGTTATAAAAAAAATGATATACTAAAAAGTTTTAATAATTTTGAGCCACGTTTATCACTTTCTTATTTATTAAACAGTGAAAGCTCTATAAAGGCTAGTTTCAATAAAATGGCCCAGTATTTACATTTATTATCTAACACCTCCTCTCCTACACCTTTGGACATATGGGTGCCGAGTGGTCCATTTATTAAGCCTCAACTCTTAGACCAATACGCTGTTGGATATTTTAGAAGAATTAAAGATGGAGATTTTTCTTTAGAAACTGAATTCTTTTATAAAGATGTTAAAAATAGAATAGATTATATAAACGGTGCTAACCTAGTTGCAAATAACGAAATAGAGACAGTAATTCTAAATGGAAAATCAAGAGCATATGGGCTAGAGTTTTTGTTTAGAAAAAATGAAGGAAAACTAAAGGGTTGGCTAGCCTATACTTTATCAAAATCAGAACAACTAACATCTGGCAGAAATATTAGTGAGCCAGGTATTAATAATGGAGAATGGTATAACACCCCTTATGACAAAACACATGATTTATCTGTAAATGCTGTTTATGAACTCAGTTCAAAATGGAAATTTAACACAAACTTTTTATTACAAACTGGTCAACCAACCAACTACCCAGTTGGGCAGTACGAATTTCAAGGGTTGAATGTGCCAATTTATAATGACAACCAAAGAAATGCTAATAGACTTCCTACTTACCATAGATTAGATTTATCGGCAACACTCACGCCGGTTAAGAATAACAATAGAGATTTACAAGCTGAATGGGTGTTTGGTATATACAACATTTATAATAGAAAAAACGCAGCTTCAATAGCGTTTTCAAGAAATACCGAAACCTCTGCAAATGAAGCTATAAAAACATCAATCTTTGGGATTGTTCCATCTATTACTTATAATTTTAAATTTTAATAATGAAAAATATTATATTTTTGGTAAGTTTGTTTATGTTTTTTGGTTGTGAAGAAGTTATAGAAATAGAAGTTCCTTCCAGCGAGCCTAAACTAATTATTGACGCAATTTTTGAAGTATACCATAATCAGACTCCAGTAACCGCGAACACTGTTGTTAAGTTAAGAGAATCTACAGATTACTATGATGAAGAAATTCCTGTTATAACAAACGCAGCGACAGTTTTATTGAAGGATTTAACTAATGATATAGATATTATTTTTGAAGATAATAACTCAGATGGGAACTTTGTACCGATTACTCAGTTTATTCCAATAGAAAATGTAGACTATGAACTTAATATTTTTTATAATGAAGATCATTATAAAAGTCAAAGTAAACTAATAACTACTACCGGGTTTAGTGAGGTTTATCAAGGAGATAATACATTATTTACTGGTGAAGAAATTGAAGTTAATGTATCTTTTGTAGATGATATTAATAGTGAGAATTATTATTTATTCGATTTTTCAAATGATTTATTTGTACCAATTGAAGATAGATTTTTTAATGGGTCAACATATAATTTCTCATTTTTTTATCAGCAAGACGAAATTGAATTACCATCTGAAGTTATTATAAAAATGTCTGGAGTTACAAAAGAATATTTAACATATTTTAATGTTCTCATATCACAAAGTGGTCAACAAGCTGGTGGTCCTTTTGAAACAATACCATCATCATTGCTTGGTAATATTGTTAATACAACAAATAATGAAAATTTTCCATTAGGATATTTTCACATTTCAGAAACTGACACATATAATCTAAGCTTGATAGAGCTAGATTAAATAATCTACTACTTGGCAATATTAACTGCCCTTGTTTCTCTAATAACTGTTACTTTGACTTGCCCAGGATAAGTCATATCTGTTTGAATTTTTTGTGAAATATCAAAAGATAATTTAGAAGCTATATCATCATTAACTTTTTCACTTTCTACTATAACACGAAGTTCTCTACCAGCTTGTATAGCATAAGCCTTTTGAACCCCTTCAAAATCTAGCGCGATTTCCTCCAAGTTTTTTAATCTTTCAATATATGAATCTAAGACTTGTCTTCTAGCTCCAGGTCTAGCGCCAGAAATAGCATCACATACTTGAACTACTGGAGATAATAAGAATTTCATTTCAATTTCATCGTGATGTGCACCAATAGCATTACATACCTCATCCTTTTCTCCAAATTTTTCCGCCCATTGCATTCCCAAAATAGCGTGAGGTGTTTCTGCATCTTTTTCAGATGATGGAACTTTACCAATATCGTGTAATAAACCTGCCCTTTTAGCTAATTTTGCATCAATACCTAATTCTGCAGCCATTATACCGCACAATTTTGAAACTTCTCTAGAATGCTGAAGCAAATTCTGACCATATGATGATCTATATTTCATCCTCCCTACAACTTTAATTAATTCAGGATGTAAACCATGAATTCCTAAATCTATAACAGTTCTTTTACCAATTTCAATTATTTCTTGATCAATTTGTTTCTCAGTTTTTTTAACTATTTCCTCAATTCTAGCAGGGTGTATTCTTCCATCTGTAACTAACTTGTGAAGTGATAATCTAGCAATTTCTCTTCTAATAGAGTCGAAACATGATAGTATTATAGCTTCAGGTGTATCGTCTACTATGATTTCAACACCTGTAGCTGATTCTAAAGCTCTAATATTTCTTCCCTCTCTTCCTATAATCCTTCCTTTAACATCATCTGATTCAATATTAAAAACAGAGACACAGTTATCTATAGATTCCTCTGTACCAATTCGTTGAATTGTGTTAATTATTATTTTTTTAGCATCTTGTTCAACTGTCATTTTTGCCTCTTCCATTCTATTTTGAATAAATTTCATGGCATCAGACTTAGCTTCTTCTTTAATAGAGTTTAATAATTGATCTTTAGCATCTTGTTTGGATAAACCTGAAATAACTTCTAGTTGTTTTATTTGATTTTCTCTTTCATTATCTAATTCAATACGTTTCTTATCTAGATTATTAATTTTTTTATCAAAATCTTTTGATTTTAATTCTAAATCTGAGTTTAATTCAGATTGAATTTTTAATAGTTTGGAGGCATTTGACTCTTTATCAGTTACAGATCGTTCTAATGATTTAATTTTATCCTCTCTTGCATAAATAACTTTTTCATGCTCAGATTTAAGTTCAATAAACTTTTCCTTTGCTTGTAAGATTTTATCTTTCTTTAAAGACTCACCTTCCTTATCTGCGGATTTTAAAATTGAAGATGCTTCTTTTTTGGCGTCTTCTATAATTTTAGCTGCATTAGACTTTTCAAATATTTTGGCAATTATAAATCCTATAAGAATTCCACAAAGAGAAAATATTATAGTTGATGATGTTAGTTCCATATATAATTAATTAAATAAAAATACCTACAAAAGCTATGGTTTTGTATAAACTCCTTTAAATCAAGTTTAAGGCTAATAAGTTGATCAAAGATCTGATCTAGTCAGCACAATTTTACAACTTAAACTCACCTTTTTTAAAAGAATAAGCGTTGAGTTTATCAAAAAAACTAATGTAGGTAGTTTTAAAAGTTAAAAATTAAGAAATAGTTTCAATAATTAATTCATTTAATTCTTTTAATTTATTTTCAAAAGATTTGTTTGAATTATTTTTATCAATAGATCGTTGTTTAGTTTTTGATGCAAACTGTAAAGCACACATCGCTAAAACATCTTGTTTATCGTTAACTGAATAGCTTTGTTCCAACTGTTTTATCATTGTATTAATATCTAACGCCGCCTTTCTCAAACCTTCTTCTTGAGAGGGGTCAATTGTAAGAGGATAAATCCTGTTAGCTATAGATAATTTTATTTTCAATTTTTCCATTTAGAACTATATTTATTCTGTTAATTGAGATATACAATAATCTATTTCTCTAATTAATGAATTTATTTCTAGTTTAGTATCTTTTGTACCGTTATTACTACCTAAAATAGTATTAGCAATTTTAAGTGATTTATATTTTTCCTCACATAAATCTATCAGATTAGAATTTTCTAAATCTTTTTTTCTAAGCGAAGTCAATTCACTTTCTAATTCAAAGTTTAACTTTTGAAGTTTATTTAACTTCTCTAATGAAATTCGAATATTATTCTCTAAAGATTTAACTAAAATATCTAAGTCTTGCATCTTAAAATTAAAATACTATTAAAACAAAGTTAACATAGATATTAGAATTAACACTTCTTTTTACAAAAAATATATTATGATGTTTGTGAAATTATAATATTTTTACGTCTAATAAATATTATGAAAAACTTTATTTTAAAGATATTATTTTTTCTTATTTCAATTAATTTTGTCATTGCACAAAACAATCAAAGAAACCCACTAGATTATGAAACAATACTCTCAGGTACATTTGGTGAACTTAGATCAAATCATTTTCATTCAGGTGTTGATATAAAAACTAAAGGTAAAGAAGGATCTAAAGTTTACGCATTTTCTAAAGGATATGTAAGTAGAATAAAGATTTCAAAAGGTGGATATGGAAAAGCTGTTTACATTAAACATAATGACGGAAAAACATCTGTTTACGCTCATTTAAAGAGATTTTCTAAAAAAATTGAAACAATAGTTAAAAATGAACAATACAAAAAAGAAAATTACGAAATAGAAATTTTTCCAGCATTAAATGAAATTAAAATTTTAGATAACGAACTTATTGCTTATTCAGGAAATACTGGTGGCTCAAGTGGACCTCACCTACATTTTGAGATAAGAGATATAAATCAAAAACCTTTAAACCCTCTTAGTTATGGAATTGATGTAAAAGATAGCAAAACACCTTCTATACTGGGTTTAAGATTATATAGTCTTTATAAAAATCGAGAAATTAAAGACTATAAAAACTTAACCTTATACAAAAAAGATAAAAACACTTTCATAACTGATACAGTTAACAGTATTGGCACTTTAGGATTTGGAATTCAAACATTTGATCGACAGGATTTAGCGAGTAATAAAAATGGTGTTTACAAAATCAATACATATATAGATAGTGACACATTAGTTTCAATAGATTTTAGCAAATTTTCGTTTGATGAAACAAAACATATTAATAGGTATATTGATTATTCAGAGTTTAAGAGAAACAAAAGAAGATTCCAAAAATTATTTGTTCAAAAAAACAACCCGTTATCAATATATAAGACAGAAAGAAATCATGGAGTAATTTCTTTAATAGAAAGTAATAAGAATTTAATTAAGATTGAGGTTCTAGATTTTAAGAAAAATATTACAAAAATATTTGTTCCAATTAAAGGAAATAGCAATAATGATATTTTAAATAATGATAACAATATCAAAATTGGAGGGATTAATAAATTATTTATTAATAGAAATAAAAAGTACTTTATAAATCAACACAATTCATCTATAAATATTGAAAAAGGAACGTTTTACAATAACATATTTATTAAAAAAAACAGTACTATTGACACATTAGATTTAGGAACTGACACAGTTCCTTTATTAAAATCTATTATAATCAAGTTCAAAAAACCTGATTATAAAAATTCATATATCGGATTAACAAATGATAAAACTAAAAGACTAAGCTATGTTTCATCAACAATTAGAAAAGACTCTATTATAGCTTACACAAAAAGATTAGGAAAATATATCGTTAGCAGAGATACAATTAAACCTACTATTACTCCGTTAGGTTTTAGTAAGAATGATTGGATTAGTAATCTTAATTATTTGAAATTCCAAGTTGAAGACGCCCAAACAGGAATTGAAAATTACAGAGCTAGCATAAACAATAAATGGATATTAATGGAACCATTAAATAAAAATGGTGTAATTGTATATGATTTTAATGATAATATTATAAATAAATCTAAAAATATTTTTAAAATAGAAGTCTCCGATAATGTCGGAAATACATCAGTTTTTGAAACAATTTTTTACAGAAAAACAAAGCAATAAATTTGAAAAACAAATCTTACATTTTAAATATTATTATCTTTTTAATCCCTTTAATAGTATTAAGTCAAAAAAGCTATATTAAAGGTGTTGTCTTAGATATCAATAACAACCCTATTGAAAATGTAAATATATCTTCTGAAAGTAAAGCCGGTGCCACAACAAATTCGAACGGATTTTATTCAATTGAAATTAAATCTTTAACTAATATTAATATAACATTTTCTCATGTCAACTTTAAAAGTATATCATTTCCAATTAATCTAAAAACAAATGAAGTTTATGAATTTTATCCAGTTATGGACATAAATATTGAACAAATTGAGGAAATAGTTTTAAACTCAAATAAAAGAACAGAATTAAAAAGTATACTTTCAATAGATCCTCAAATTATCCGTACAATTAAAGGTGCTCAGCCTGGTATTGAAAATTTGTTAAAAACATTGCCAGGTGTTAATATTTCTAATGAACTTAGTACTCAATATTCAGTTAGGGGTGGTAATTTTGATGAAAACTTGGTTTATGTAAATGGAATTGAAATATACAGGCCTTTTTTAGTAAGATCTGGACAGCAAGAAGGGCTAAGTTTTGTTAATTCAAACTTAATAAAGAATATAAAATTTTCTGCAGGTGGTTTTCAATCAAAATATGGGGATAAACTTTCTTCTGTTTTAGATATTGAATATAAAAATCCAAATGGAAATAATCTTGCAGGGAATTTTAACTTACTAGGTGGTAATATTACATTGAATAACATTTCTAAAAATGCTAAGGTTTCAAATATACTAGGTATCAGATATAGAGATAACAGCATGTTAGTCAATTCAAGAGAGACAATAACAAATTATAATCCTAAATTTATTGATATTCAAAATTTTTTAACTGCAAATATTAATGAGAAATTTAGTTTAAATTTCTTATCGTATATGTCAGTTAATAATTACAATTACAAACCACAAAGTAGACAAACAAACTTTGGAACATTAGATGACCCGACTGCTTTAATTGTCTATTATCAAGGACAGGAAAAAGACAAATATCAAACAGTTTTTGGGGCTGCAAAATTAAATTTTAAAGCTTCTGTCAATACAGAGCTATCATTAATAACATCGGCTTTTCAAACTAGTGAAAAAGAATATTTTGATATACTTGCACAGTATAGATTAGGAGAAGTTAATAATAATATTGGAGATGAAGGTTTAGGTGATGTAGAGTTTTCTGAAGGAATCGGAAGTCAATTAAATCATGGTAGAAATAATTTAAATGCAATAATATATAATATTGAACACAAAGGAAATTATAAAAAAAATGATAATAATTTAGAGTGGTCTTTAAAATTTACCAAAGAAGACATTAAAGACAGGATTGTGGAATGGGAAGTTATAGACTCCACAGGTTTCTCTATAGACCCACCATTTTTCCAATCTTTAGGGGATCAGCCCTACACAGCCAACGAAGGTCCTATTGTTCCTTATCAGAATATTAGAAAAACTAATAACACAAAAACTAATCGAATACAATCTTATGTTCAATGGAGCAAAAATTCTAATATAGGCGCTACAGAAATTTATTCAAATGCTGGTTTGAGATTACATGGTTGGTCAATTGATAATCAAAAAATGAATTTTGTGTTTAGCCCTAGATTTCAAATAGGAATAAAACCTAACTGGGAAAAAGATATGATTTTTAAATTAAGCGGAGGTGTTTATCATCAACCCCCATTTTATCGTGAATTAAGAGATTATAATGGAGAAATAAACTATGATGTTAAAGCTCAAAAATCAATTCACTTAGTAGCTTCAAATGAATATAGCTATAGTCTGTGGAATAGACCCTTTAAGCTAACTTCTGAGATTTATTATAAAGATATGACTAATGTAAATGCATACACTGTAGATAACGTTAGAATTCGTTATTTAGCTAACAATAATGCAAAGGCATATGCCTACGGATTGGATTTAAGATTAAATGGAGAGTTTATTAAAGGTACAGAATCATGGTTTAGTTTTGGATATTTAAACACAAAAGAAAATATAGACAATCAAGGATATATTCCAAGACCATCAGACCAAAGATTAAAATTTGGTATACTTTTTCAAGATTATATTCCAAATATTCCAGACTTAAAAATGTATTTAAATTTAGTCTACAATACAGGAGTTCCTGGAGGAGCTCCAAGCTATGCTAATTCATACGACTATCAAAATAGATTGCCTGACTACAAAAGAGTTGATCTTGGAATATCATATGTAATAGTTAATGGAGAAAAAAACTATAAAAAAGGCTGGAAAAAGAACTTTAGTGATCTAAGTATTGGTTTGGAGATATTTAATATGTTTGACATCCAAAATTCAATTACTAATACTTGGGTTAGAGATGTATATTCAAAAAGACAATATTCAATACCAAATTACCTTACTCCACGACTTCTCAACTTAACAATTGATATGAAACTTTAATTATTTACTAAAAGTTCTTTTAACTGCGAAATAACATAATCGACTTCTTCAAGAGTGTTGTATATACTAAATGAAAATCTCAAAGACACATATTTATTTTCTTCATCACTTAAAATATTATTTAAGACATGTGAACCTGAGTCAGCACCGCTTTGACAAGCACTACCTTTAGAGCAAGCTATACCTTTCATGTCAAGTTGAAATAAAAATAAAGCTGATTCATCTTTAAGAATAGGAAATCTAACATTTACCAATGTATAAGTTGAATGGTCCAAATCGGAACTTGCGCCATTAAATTTAATGTCTTTAATATTATCATTTAGTTGATCTATAAAATAAGACTTAAGATTTTTGATATGTTTTGTCTCAGATTCAATATTATCAATAGAAATGTCTAGTGCCTCAGACATACCTACAATATTGTGGACACTTTCAGTACCTGCACGACAACCTTTTTCTTGAGATCCACCAAAAATAAGTGGTTTTATAGGATTTTTTTTATTTATGTAAGCAAAACCAATTCCTTTGGGCCCATGAAATTTATGAGCACTTGCTACCAAAAAATCTATATTTAAGGACGACAAATCCAAATTGTAGTGTCCTACAGACTGAACTGTATCACTATGAAATAAAGATTCATATTTAACACATAAATTGGAAACTAAATTAATATCTAGAATATTACCAAGTTCATTATTTATATGCATTAAACTAACTAAAGTCTTTGAATTTGAGGACTTTAAAATCAATTCTAAATCATCATAATCAACATTACCCAACTTATCCAATTTAACATAAGATATTTTTATAGGATAATCAATTGCAAGTTGATCAAGAGTGTGAGTTACTGCATGATGTTCAATTTTACTAGAAATAAGATGTTTTACACCTAAATCTCTAACTGCACTTCTTAAAATACAATTGTCAGCTTCAGTTCCTCCAGACATGAAAATTATTTCTGAAGGAGAAACATTAAAATGATTTGCAATCTGTTTTCTTGAGGACTCTACTATAGTTCTTGAGCTTCTTCCAAAACTGTGGGTAGAAGATGGATTTCCATAATTACTTTTAGCAATTTTAAACATTTTATCAACTATCTCATCTCTTATTTGTGTTGTTGCAGCATTATCTAAGTATACAGATTTCATTAATTAATTGTTAAATTTATATTTCAAATTCTCTTAGAGTTTCTTTTATAATTGACAATGCGGATAAAAGCTGATCCTCATTTATTATTAAAGGAGGAGCAAATCGAATAATATTTCCATGCGTTGGTTTGGCTAATAAACCTTTTGAACACATTGATTTACATATATTTAATGCCGTGTCACTATCTTCAGAATCATTAATGACTATAGCGTTCAATAGACCTTTTCCACGAACCAACTTGGCAATTTTACTAGTTTCAATATATTTATTTATTTGATCTCTAAATATAGACCCTAGATATTCGGCATTTTTTACAAGCTCTTCATCTCTGACAACTTCTAAAGCTGCCATAGCAACTTTACATCCTAAGGGATTACCTCCGAATGTAGATCCATGTTCTCCTGGTTTAATTGTGAGCATTATTTCATTTGAAGATAAAATTGCAGATACAGGGAAAACACCCCCTGAAAGTGCTTTGCCTAAAATAAGTATATCTGGCTTAAAACCATGGTGGTCACAACATAACATTTTACCAGTTCTACCAATTCCAGTCTGAACCTCATCTGCAATAAATAATACATTATTTTCTTTACACAAATTATAAGCAGATATTAGGTAGTCATCATCAGGAACAACTACTCCAGCCTCACCTTGAATAGGCTCAACCATAAATGCAGCTACATTAGGGTCCGATAAAGAAGCTTTTAGTGCATCAATGTCGTTATAGGGAATAATTTCATACCCAGGCATAAAAGGACCAAACCCACTAGTACTAGAAGGATCAGTTGATGATGAAATAGCTCCCAAAGTTCTACCCCAAAAATTACCTTCAACAAATATAATTTTTGCTCTATCTTTAGCTATTTTTTTTACTTCATAACCCCATTTTCTAGCTAATTTAACAGCAGTCTCTCCACCCTCTACTCCAGTATTCATAGGAAGAACCTTATCATAACCGAAAAAAGAAGTAATAAATTTTTCATACTGACCTAAAACATCGTTATGAAAAGCTCTTGATGTTAAAGTTAACTTAGATGATTGGTCTACCAATGCTTGAATTATTTTTGGATGACAATGACCTTGATTAACTGCTGAATAAGCAGATAAAAAATCATAATATTTTTTACCCTCTAAGTCCCAAACATGAACACCTTCACCTTTATTCAACACAACGGGTAATGGATGATAATTATGAGCTCCAAACTCATTTTCTATTTCAATTGCTTTTTCAGATAAAGTTTGATGCATACAAATCGTTTAGTTTTGTTAATTTTACACAAATTTAAAAATATTTAGTACAGAATTATAAACTGTTACTAATAAATGTCAACAATTTCGATTAATGAGAAGAAAAAAAAATAAAGAGTTGAATAATATTACAATAGAAAGAGTTGGATCGAAGGGGAAATCTATAGGAACTGCTGATGATGGAAAAACTATCATAATAGATGGAGGGGCACCTGGAGACATTGTAAATATTCTAACAACCAAACAAAGAAAGTCTTACTACCAAGGAAAAATCACAGAATTTCATAAGTACTCAGACATTAGAACACAACCTAAATGTGAACATTTTGGAGTTTGTGGGGGATGTAAATGGCAACATATCACATATAGTGAACAATTAAAATTTAAAGAAGAAGAAGTAAAAAACAATTTAGTTAGAATTGGAAATTTAAAGCTCCCTAAAATAACTCCTATAAAAGGAGCCATTAATAGCTACTTTTATAGAAATAAAATGGAGTATTCTTTCAGTGATTCCAGATGGTTAAGTCTAGAAGAGATTAAATCAAAAAAAATAATTAAAGAAAAAAATGCTTTAGGATTTCATATTCCTGGAATGTGGAACAAGGTAGTTGATATCAACAAGTGTTGGTTACAAGAAGATATTACAAATACTCTGAGAAATTCTATAAAGAATTTTTCTATCAATAATAATATTCCTTTTTTCAATCATTCTAATCAAACTGGTGATCTAAGAACTTTAATGATTAGAACAACTAGTACCAAAGAAGTAATGGCATTATTACAATTTTACTCAGATAATAAAAAAAACAGAGAATTACTTTTAGATTTTTTAATTGAACAATTTCCAAATATAAATTCATTATTATTTGTAGTTAACAATAAAGCAAATGATACCATATATGATCAAGAAGTAAAAACTTATTATGGAAATAGTTTTATTACAGAAAAAATGGAGGGGCTTGAATTTAAAATTAATGCAAAATCATTTTACCAAACAAATTCAGATCAAGCTTATGAATTATATAAAATAATTCGAGAAGTTAGCGATCTTAAAAAGACTGACATTGTTTATGATCTTTACACAGGAACAGGTACAATTGCCTTATTTATTTCTAAAAGCGTTAAAAAAGTTGTTGGAATTGAAGCTGTTCCAGATGCGATAGTTGCAGCAAAAGAAAATGCAGCAAACAATAAAATATTAAATACTGATTTTCACACTGGAGATATGAAATTTGTTTTCAATGATGAATTTATTAGACTTAACGGAAAACCTGATGTAATTATTACTGATCCACCAAGAGATGGAATGCATAAAAAAGTAATTCAACAGATAATAAATATTTCGCCAAAGAAAATAATATATGTCAGTTGCAATAGTGCTACGCAGGCAAGGGATCTAGAACTATTAAAAGATAAATATGATATTATTAATTCACAAGCAGTTGATATGTTTCCACAAACTCATCATGTAGAAAATGTTGTACTTTTAAAGAAAAAATAACATGAAGATTCATTTTTATATTTGTTTAATAATTTCATTTAGCTTGTTAGTAGCATGTGAAAAAGATGATATTTGTGCTGAAACTACTCCCACTACCCCACAATTAGTAATAACATTTAAGGATGCTAATAACATCAATGAAAGTAAAGCTGTAGAATCACTTGCAGTATATGCAATTGAAAATAATGAGTTAACTTTAATTGAAACAATTAATGGTATCAATGCGGACTCTATAGCTATACCACTTAGAAATGATATAGGAATTTCTAACTTTAAATTTTATAAAAATCATTCTGAAATTGATGGAGTAATTCAGGGAGAAGAAAATCACTTTTATCTTGATTATAACATAGTTGATATATTTGTTTCAAGAGCTTGTGGATTCATAAATAATTATATTGATTTGTCAGCACTTAATTATGATCCTAACATATTTGGGGCTCCAAATGGAGTTTGGATTAGTGGATATGAAGTTAAAAACCAAACAGTAGAAAACGAAAACCAAGCGCATGTCAACATTTTTCACTAAAATATTATTGCTCTTAATAATTCCAGTCAGTGTTTTTTCTCAAAAAAATGTAGTTTCAACCGACTCAATTATTCAAAAGCAAAAATTTGGATTTAGAGTTGGTTTAGATTTAAATAAACTTATAAACTCTTCTATAAATAATAATTATGATGGTTTTGAATTAAATGCTGATTATAGAATAAGTAATAAGCTATATATAGCTTCTGAAATTGGTTTAATAGAAAATACAGAAGATGAAGAATATTTAAATTTTACATCTAAAGGAACATATATTAAATCGGGTATTGATTATAATATGTATACCAACTGGCTTGATATGCAAAATATGATTTTTGCAGGTTTAAGAATTGGCTACAGTGATTTCGATCAAACAATAAATAATTACACTATTTATGACACTAATAACCAAATATGGGGTCAAAGTTTCATAGATATTCCAATTAAAAATGAAGATTTATCTTCATTGTGGTTAGAATTAATAATTGGAGTAAAAGCCGAAATATTTAATAATTTATTTTTAGGCTTTAACCTAGAAGTTAAAAGAATGGTTAACTCAGAAATTAAAAATAATATTCAAAACATGTATGTACCTGGATTTAACAGAACCTTTGACGGAAGTTCCTTTGGAGTTGGTTTTGGTTATAAATTATCTTACCTACTTCCCATTGTAAAGAAATAGAACTTATAAGTTTTTTTTTGCTTTTTTACTCCCGCCGTAAAGTTCGTATTTAGCAAAAGTTGATTCTAGCTTAGCATTAAATAGTTTTATTTTTTTTGATGGTCTTAGTCCAACAAATTTTAAAGCTTCGATGTTTGAAGTAATAAACCATGCTGTACTATTTGAATAATTTCTTTTTAATGTATTTCCAATATCAGCATAAAGATTTTCCATGTTTATTTCTAAACGTTCTCCGTAAGGAGGATTAAAAATTATTTGTAAAAAGTCATTACTTGGTTTTGAAGTCTTAAAAAAATCATCGTGTCTAATTGAAATAAAAGATTCTAAGTTTGCATTTTTTATATTGTCTTTTGCTTTTGAAACAGCACTTGGTGACTTATCAATTCCAAAAATATTGTGATGGAAATCTCTAGTTTTATCTAAAAGAGAGTTTTCTATTTTTTCAAATAAATCTACATCCCAATCCTTCCATTTTTCAAAAGCAAATTCATTTCTCATCAAATTAGGAGGAATATTACATGCAATCATTGCTGCTTCAATTAAAATAGTTCCACTACCACACATGGGGTCTAACAAATCTGATTGTCCATCCCATCCACTTAGCATTACTAAACCAGCTGCTAAAACTTCATTTATAGGAGCTATGTTAGTAGCAGTTTTATATCCTCTTTTGTGGAGTGATTCTCCAGATGAATCTAAAGAAACATTACAAAATAATTTATCTATGTGAATATTAATTTTTAAATCAGGAAATTTTAAATCAACTGAGGGTCTTTCTCCAGAAATTGATCTAATTCTATCTACAATAGCATCTTTAGCTTTTAATGAAATATATTGAGAGTGAGTAAATTTATTTGAATGAACAGTAGAATTTATAGCGATAGTTGATGTATGATCTATATAATTTTCCCATTTAATTTTATAAATTTTATCATACAAATCTTTTTCATTAATAACTTTAAAAGATACAATTGGTTTTAAAATTTTTATAGCAGTACGAAGTGCTAAATTACATTTATACATGAAACCCGTATCTCCAAAGAAAGTTACATTTCTTACTCCTTTTTTTACTCGTTGTGCACCTAACTGAGTTAACTCTTTTACTAAAAGATCTTCAAAACCAAATAAAGTTTTGGCTACCATCTGAAAATTATTTTCCATAAATTTTAAATAACAATATCAAAAATACTTTATTTTTGATGATCATTAAACTTATTTAATGGCTATTAATAATAATTTATATAAATCCTGGTTTGACACACCTTTTTATCATATTCTTTACAAGAATAGAGACTATAAAGAAGCTGAAATTTTTACAAGGAAATTAATGGATTTTATCAGACTCCCTCTTAAATCAAAAATTTTAGATCTGGCTTGTGGTAAAGGAAGGCACTCAATTAATTTAAATAAAATAGGTTATGATGTAACTGGAGTGGATAATTCAATTGAAAGTATAAAAAAAGCAAGTGAATATAATAGTAAAACCTTAAAATTTAAAGTTCATGATATGAGAAAACCGCAAGATCAAAAATTTGATTTAATTGTTAATCTGTTTACAAGTTTTGGGTATTTTGATGATTTTAATGATAATTTAAAAACATTGGACAGTATAAAATCAAGTTTAAACGAAGATGGATTAGCTGTAATTGATTTTTTAAATATTAATTACGTAAAAAATAATTTAATTAATGAAAACATAGAAGAAATAGATGGAATAAAGTTTCATTTAAATAGATCCATTAAAAATGGATTTTTAATAAAAAAAATAAGCTTTAAACATGAACTAAATGAATATAATTTTGAAGAAAAAGTAAGATCATTAGACTTAATTGATTTTAAATCAATGTTTAAACAATCTAATATTGAAATACTTCATATATTTGGAGATTATAAATTAACTAGCTTTGATGAAAATAACTCCAAGAGATTAATTTTTATATTAAAATAACCGTAATTTGTACTTATATCCGTTTCTAGCAGTAATTATTGTATCTATAATAGTTTTATTTCTATCAAAAAAAGCTATTCAAATAAACTCTAAACTAACATTAGCCTTTAGTGGAGCATTTCTTTTATCTATCACAGTTTTTGAATTATTACCTAGTGTTTATTTTGAAAATATGATAGATAATAAATCTGATCAAAGAATTATAGGTTTAATGATTATGATTGGTATACTATTTCAAGTCATACTCGAGTTTTTTTCAAAAGGTGTTGAACATGGACACATTGATACTAAAAAAAATAAATTACCCTGGGTTTTACTTATTAGTTTAAGTATTCACGCATTTGTTGAAGGTTTTTCGATTAGATTAGATCAAAACATTTTATATGGAATTTTCATACACAAGATTCCAATTGCATTTATAATAACTACATCTTTGCTAAGTACAAAAATTAAAAAATATAAAATTTTACTTTTTATATTTTTCTTTAGTATAATGACTCCATTAGGAACATTTATATCTAATAATTCTGATCAACTACTTAAATATTCTTTAATCATTGATTCGCTGGTAGCTGGGGTATTGCTGCATGTATCTACAACTATCCTTTTTGAAACTAGTCAAGGGCATAAGTTTAATTTAGTAAAAATATTATTAATTACAGGTGCAATTATTTTAGCTTACTTTCTTTAGATGCCCATATTTTCTTTAAGTAAAATAAATCAGGAATAGATTTTTTCGGAGACGAATATTCTAATATTCCAGATTGAAAAGCTTTTTGTAAAATATCCTCTATAAAATAATCTTCTTTTACTTCTAATGGTGCGTATGTTTCTTTTAGAGATAAATTAAAAGCTTTTGCGGTTACATTAAATATAAATGCATTAAATCCCCTTTTAAGATCTTTAATAACTTCATAAACCGTAAAGTCAGTTTGCCTATTAATTAATTTAATTAGTATCTGTCCTTCAGTACGAGTTAGCTTTTTTAATTCATCTGTTAACTCTCCTTCATAATATCTCTGAATCTGTTTGATGTATTTTTTTTTGCTTCCCTTTCTTTTTATATTATTTAATCTTGAATATAGAGTGTCAAGTCTAATAGAGGCTAATTTAGCATAAGGATATACTTTAATAGTCTTTCTTTTTAAAATTAAATACTCGACAAGTTTTTCTCTTTTAGAAAATTTTATTTTAGGCAAAAGAATTACTTCATTTAATTCGATAAAATTTTTCATAATTGAATCATCCTTGATAAGTAAATAATTTTCTTCTATTTGATTTTTTTGAGAAAAAGCCAATAAACTGTAAAAGCTAATAAATATTAATAAATAATTTTTCATGTATTAATTTGTCACAAAAATACCTATAAATCACTATAACAGAATATTGAAAGTTAATTAATATTGAAAATACTAAACAATTAAAATAATTCATATTATTTTTACCTTGAATCAAAATCAATAAAAAATATAATTAAATGGCTAAAAAAAGTTTATTAAATAAAAAATCTTTAGAGTTTTTAAAGAAATATTTAAATAACCCATCTCCTACTGGCTATGAGTGGGAAGGACAAAAGATTTGGATGAACTATTTAAAACCTTATGTTGATGAGTTCATAACTGATACTTACGGAACGGCTGTTGCTGTTATTAATCCAAACGCGAAATATAAAGTTGTAATTGAAGGTCATGCAGATGAAATTTCATGGTATGTTAATTATATCAGTGATAACGGTCTTATATATGTAATTAGAAATGGAGGAAGTGATCACCAAATTGCTCCTAGTAAAATAGTTGATATTCATACTAAAAAAGGAATAGTTAAAGGAGTTTTTGGATGGCCAGCGATTCATACTAGAAAATCCGGAAAAGAAGAAACTCCAAAAATTGATAATATATTTATTGACGTAGGTTGTAAAACTAAAAAAGAAGTTGAAAAACTAGGAGTCCATGTTGGTTGTGTTATTACCTATCCAGATGAATTCCATATTTTAAACAAGGATAATTTCGTTTGTAGAGCCTTAGATAATAGAATGGGTGGATTTATGATTGCGGAAGTTGCAAGACTAATTAAGGAAAATAAGAAAAAACTACCTTTTGGTTTATATATTACAAATTCAGTCCAAGAAGAAATTGGATTAAGGGGTGCTCAAATGATAACTGATACGATAAAGCCGAATGTCGCAATTGTAACAGATGTTACACATGACACAACTACTCCAATGATAGATAAGAAAAAGGAAGGGTTTTGTGAACTAGATAAAGGTCCTGTTATTGCTTACGCTCCTGCAGTTCAACAAAAATTAAGAGATTTAATTATCCAAACTGCCGAGAAAAATAAAATTCCTATACAAAGAGCTGCACTGTCTAGAGCAACTGGAACAGATACTGATGCATTTGCCTACAGTAACGGAGGTGTTGCTTCAGCATTAATTTCATTACCCTTAAGATATATGCATACAACTGTTGAAATGGTACATAGAAACGATGTTGAAAATGTTATTAAATTAATCTATAATTCTCTTCTAGAAATAAAAAATAATGAAGATTTTAGTTATTTTAAATAATTTATTATTGTATAAATTGCTAATAAACTATTTTGTTATGACGCATAGATTAGTAACTCTTTTATTTATAGCAATAGAGCTAAAGGCTCACTATATAAAGGTGGCATTAATGTTCCTATGATTATTTCTGGAAACCAAGTTAATAGATTTAACCAAGAAGAAAATGCGCTAATAAATACAACAGACCTATTTACAACTATAACAGAACTGTGCGGGGTTAATAATCAAAATTTACATGACAGTAAGAGCTTTATAAGTTTACTAACTAGTAGTTTTAATAGCAATGCTAGAGACTACATATATGCTGAAATTGGAAATGATAATTATACAATTAGAAATAGTTCTCATAAATACATTCATTTTGAAAATGGAAATGAAGCGCTATTTAACCTAGATAATAATCAATTTGAATTCCCTAATTTATTAAATTCAAATCAGCTGCCATTATCAGAAATTAATAATTTAAATAAAAATGAATTAGTTAATAAGTTAGAGGAAATAAAAACTAATAAAATTTTTAATTTTTATATTTTTTAAGAGCAATTATCACTTTTGGTGATAATAATAATGTTGCTAACATTGTAGGAATTGCCATTAGTGCAAAAAAACTATCGATTAAGTTAATCATTAAACTGAGTGATGTTGTAGCTCCTAAAATTATACTCAATATATATATGTAATTATAATATTTTTTATTGTTTGCACCAAACAAAAAAGACATACACTTAGTACCATAATAAGAATAAGTAAACAAGGACGAAACACTAAAAATAAGAATACAAAATAAAAGCAAATATTTTCCAATAATTGGCATTGAATGCTCAAATGCCAAAGCAGTTAATGAAACTCCACTAACTCCTTGATTTTGCCAAACTCCTGTAACTAAAATTGCCAATGCAGTCAAAGTACATACAATTAAGGTGTCAATTGCAGGACCAAGCATAGCGACTAATCCTTCTTTGATTGGTGAATTAGTTCTAGCTGCTCCATGAGCCATTGGAGCAGTACCAATTCCAGCTTCATTAGAAAACGCTCCTCTTCTTATTCCTAAAATAATTAAAGCACCTAATACCCCACCATAAACCTGTTCTCCATTATAGTTTTCAGCAACAAAAGCGTCAGTAAAAATCATTTTTAGATATGTAGGTAAAAACTCAATATTAATTATCAAAATAATTATTACACAAAACATGTAAATTGTTACCATAAAGGGTACTAACCTAGTTGCAACCAAACTTATTCTTTTTAATCCGCCTAAAATCACCAAAGAAGTAATTATAATTAATACAAAACCTATTGAAAGATTTGAACTAAAACTAATTGTAAAACCAGACGGTACCAATAAAATATCATTTATAGCTTGAGTTAACTGATTAACATTAAATAACGGCAAAACTCCAACCAAACCACTTAAACTAAACATTACCGCTAAAGGCTTCCACTTACTACCTAAACCTTCTGTAATAAAATACATTGGTCCTCCTTGAATTTCACCATTTGAATCTTTACCTCTATACATTATCGACAAAGTTGATGTGAAGAATTTTGTAGACATACCAATAATACCACTAATCCACATCCAAAAAATTGACCCTGGACCTCCGATACTAATAGCGACAGCTACTCCTGCTATATTACCCATTCCGACAGTCGCAGATAATGCAGTAGATAAGGCACTTAAATGACTAATTTGACCTATATCATTTTTGTCATCATACTTAGCTCTTAAAATATCAATTGCATGAAAGAAATATTTAAATTGAATTAATCTAGAATAGATTAAAAGAAAAAGGCCACCACCAATTAAAACAAATAATAAAGGAAGACCCCAAAGAAATGAAGCTAAATCAGAGACAATAGATTCTATTTCATTCATAAGAGCTTAAGAAATTATCTACATTTGATTGTATGCGTTCAACAATACTTGAGGTATCACTTTTTCTAAATTTATCACCGGTAATGTTTTCATACAACTCTATATACCTATCGCTCACGAGATTAACATAATCATCTGACATAATAGGAACAGATTGATTTTCTAATCCTTGAAAATTATTTTTAATTAACCATTGTCGCACAAATTCTTTCGATAGCTGTTTTTGAGGCTCTCCTTTTTGCTGTCTCAATTCATACCCATCTTTATAAAAATATCTAGAGGAATCAGGAGTATGAATTTCATCAATTAAAACAATTTTACCAGATTTAGTTCTGCCAAACTCATACTTGGTATCAACTAATATCAAACCTCTCTCTTTTGCAATTTGAGAACCTCTTATAAATAATTTAAAAGTATAATCTTCTAAAATTTCATAATCAGATTTTGATACAATTCCTTTTGCTATTATATCCTCTTTTGAAATATCCTCGTCATGTTCTCCAAAATCAGCCTTTGTAGCTGGAGTTATTATGGGATTGGGGAATTTATCATTTTCTATCATTCCATCTGGCATTTGAACTCCACAAATCAAACGTTTACCTTTTTTGTATTCTCTAGCAGCATGGCCAGACAAATAACCTCTTATAACCATTTCAATCTTAAATGGATCGCAACAATGACCAATAGCTATATTTGGATCTGGGGTTGAAATCAACCAATTGGGTACTAAATCTTCAGTATCTTTCATCATTTTAGTTGCAATTTGATTTAAAATTTGACCCTTGTAAGGAATTCCCTTAGGCATTACCACATCAAATGCTGATAATCTATCCGAAGCTACCATTACAAGTAAATCATTTTTCAACTTGTAAACATCTCTTACCTTACCTTTATAAACTGAAAGCTGATTTTTGAAGTTAAAATCAGTTTTAATAATTGTTCTATTCATATTTTATTCCAAGTTTTCAATATTTTTATACGCATCAATAACATCTTTAACAAGCTTATGACGTATTACATCGCTATCATCTAAAAAAACCATTCCAACCCCTTTAACATCTTTTAATATTAACAAAGCTTCTTTTAAACCAGAAATTGAACGTCTAGGTAAGTCTACTTGCCCAGGATCACCAGTAAGTAAAAACTTAGCGTTTTTACCCATTCTAGTAAGAAACATTTTCATCTGTGCGTGAGTTGTGTTTTGTCCCTCGTCTAAAATAACAAATGCATTATCTAATGTTCGTCCTCTCATAAATGCCAGTGGAGCGATTTGAATAGTACCTTTTTCAATGTAATCATTTAATTTTTCTGTTGGTATCATATCCCTTAAAGCATCATATAGAGGTTGCATATAAGGGTCTAGTTTCTCTTTTAAATCTCCAGGAAGAAAGCCAAGGTTTTCTCCAGCTTCAATTGCAGGTCTGGTTAAAATAATTCTTTTAACTTCTCTATCTTTTAATGCTTTAACAGCTAGAGCAACACCTGTATAAGTTTTTCCAGTACCAGCTGGTCCAATAGCAAAAACCATGTCATTTTTAATAATACTATCGACAATCTTGCGTTGATTAATAGTTTTAGCTTTAATTGGTTTACCACCAACTCCGTGTAAAATAGCTCCATAACTCTTTTTAGAAGTTTTGACATCATTAATAGAATCACTTTTAATTAAAGCTTTTATTTCATTTTCGGAAATAGAATTAAATTCTAAATAGTAATTAAAAATAATTTGGATTTTTGATTCAAATTCTAATAACAACTTATCATCTCCAAAAATCTTTATTTCATCTCCTCTGGTTATGATTTTCAACTTAGGAAAGCTAGATTTTATAAAATCTAAATTCTTGTTTCTTAATCCAAATAATTCTTTTGGATCTATATTTTTAATTTTAATTATTTTTTCGTTCAATAGAAATTTATGTTTATTGATTTTATAGAGATGATTTTATTAAATTTGTAATAAATGTACATAATTTTAAATCATATATTTTAAAAAAAATATTAACAATTTATAAATGTCTATAATAACGTTAACCACAGATTTTGGAATAAAAGATCACTTTATAGCAAATATAAAGGGGGCTATTTTGACTGAAATTCCTGAAATTAACATTGTTGATATATCCCATCAAATTTCTCCATTTAATATTTTAGAAGCTGCTTATATAGTTCAAAATTCATATAGAAGTTTTCCTTTAGGTACAATCCATATAATCGGTGTTGATTCTGAGCTAAACTCTGAAAACAAACATTTAGTAGTAAAATTTGAAGGCCAATATTTTATATGTGCAGATAATGGAATAATGAGTATGGCTTGTTTAAATATAGAACCTGAAAAAATTGTTGAAATAAATATTCATGATAAATTAATATCTAATTTCAGTGTTTTAGATGTATTTGTTAAAGTTGCTTGTCACATCTCCAGAGGAGGTAAACTAGAAGTTATTGGTAAAGGCATTAGTAAAATAAAGTCAGTAAAAAATCTTACTCCATTTATTAATGAGTCTAAAAATCAAATTATAGGAAACGTTATTTATATTGATAATTACGGCAATGTTATCACTAACATCACAAAATCGTTTTTTAGAGAGGTTTCAAAATCAAGAGAATTTGAGATTTCAGTTAGAAATTATAAGTTCAAAAAAATTCATTCAAAATATAGCGACATTGTAAATTTTTCAATTGATGAAAGTAAAAGAAATAATGATGGACAAGCGTTAGCAATATTTAACTCCAGCTTAAATTTAGAGATAGCAATCTATAAAAGTAACCCTGTAAATTTTGGTACTGCCGCATCATTAATGGGACTTAATATTTTAGATACAGTTACTGTAAACTTCAAATAGTTGTAAAAAAAACTGTTAATAAGTTTCTTTCCTTTATTTATCTGTTTACGATATATTTGTAAGTATAAATCTAAATTTCCAAATATGAAATTTATTGTTTCTAGCGTAGCGCTTCTTAAGAAATTACAAATTGTTGGAGGGGTTATTAATTCTTCCAATACAATCCCTGTCCTTGATCATTTTCTTTTTGAACTAGAAAATTCTAGTTTAACAATTACTGCAAGTGATCTTGAAACTACTATGAGTACTACTATTGATGTAGATAGTGAAAGTAAAGGTAAATTAGCCATACCATCTAAACTACTTTTAGATACCTTAAAAACGTTTCCAGAGCAACCTCTAACATTTGTTATTCTAGAAAATAACATAATTGAAATTAATTCCAATCACGGAAAATATGCATTGGCTTACTCTGATGGGGAACAATTCCCTAAAACAATTCAACTAGACAATCCGTCTTCAACAAAACTCTCTAGCGATGTTTTACTTAAAGCAATTAATAATACTTTATTTGCTGCTGGTAATGATGATTTAAGACCTGTTATGAGTGGTGTGTTTTTTCAATTATCTAACAATAATTTAACTTTTGTTGCTACTGATGCACATAAACTTGTCAAATATACAAGATCTGATTTTTCAGCCTCAGAAACTGCAGAATTTATAATGCCCAAAAAACCACTTAATCTACTTAAAACTATTTTAGGTGATAAAGAATACGAAGTAGCGGTTGAATATAATAATTCTAATGCTAAATTTATTTTACCAGAAACATTAATAATATGCAGATTGATTGATGGTAATTACCCAAACTATGAAGCTGTAATACCTAAAGAAAACCCTAACGTATTAACAATAGATAGAATTCAATTTTTAAATTCAGTTAAAAGAGTTTCAATATTTTCGAACAAAACAACTCATCAAATAAGACTTAGAGCCGCTGGTGCTGAATTAAATATTTCTGCAGAAGACTTAGATTTTAGTAACAAAGCTGAAGAGAGATTAACATGTGATTATCAAGGTGATGATATTCAGATTGGATTTAATTCTAGGTTTTTATTAGAAATGTTGAACAACCTCGAATCTTGTGAGATAAAGTTAGAAATGAGCCTACCTAACAGGGCAGGAATTTTAAAACCAACTTCTGGTAATGAAGATGGTGAAAGCATAACCATGCTAGTTATGCCGGTAATGCTCAATAGTTAATTTTATTTTTTAAATACAACTAGTCTAGCTTTATATCCTGTTGTTATCAACCATTTGTTATTTGAGAGATTAACCCCATTTTCATCGAAAACACTAAGTTGTGCTGTGTTAGGACTGGACTCGCCTTCATTTAAAGCTACAAATTCAATATTATTATAACCCTCAATAAGATCAATATCTATTGTGTAGTAGCTTCCTGTTAAGGTAATATTGGGGTGTATAACTATATTATTTAATAATAATTTAATTCTATCTCCATCAACATACTCATGATCTCTACATTTGATTATTACATATTTTGAATCTGTTTCTAACTCTCCTAAATAATAATCCTTTCTAAATTTTGTAGAAGTAGAATTACCTTCCTTAAAAGTTTGTTTTATATCCCATGTTGGAGTAACTAAATCAGTCTTTTTAGTTATATCTAAATCAGGTTTTTTTAAGGCATTATTTAAATTATAATTAAAAAAAGGAACAACTAATTTATTTGTTAAACCCCTAACTAGAGGTACTTTAACAGGAAATGTGTTTACAGGGATTTCATTATCCTCTAATGATTTAATAATTAATGTTTTTACCGAGGTATCTTGTTGAGAATAAGACAAGTAGTTTATATAAATAAATATTAATAAAAAAAGTTTAAATCTCATTAAGTAAATAATAATTCTAAATTTGTTAAAGATATTTAAAATTATCGTTTTGAAAATTTATATTAACATATTTTTAATATTACTATAGATGGATATAAATATAATATTGGGCTATTCAGGAGCACTTTTAGTTGGAATAACTTTAGGTCTAATTGGAAGTGGAGGCTCAATTTTATCTCTTCCAATATTTGTTTATTTATTTGGTTTAAATCCAATCATAGCTTCTGCATATTCATTATTTACTGTAGGTATTACTTCCTTAATTGGTTCAATAAAAAATATAAAATATAAACTTATTGACATTAACACTGTGATATATTTTTCATTGTCAGCTGCTCTATCCGTTTATATCACAAGAAAATATTTAATTGATTTAATCCCAAATGAAATTATTTCAATTGGAAACTTAATAATTACCAAAGAAAAATTTTTAATGCTATTTTTTTCTCTTTTGATATATTTTGCTGGAATAGCTATGATTAAAAAAAGAATTGATAAAAGACAAAATCTTAGAAGAAAGTCAAAATATGACAAAGTTTTAATTCTTGTTGAAGGTGCTGTTGTAGGAGTTGTTACTGGACTTGTGGGTGCAGGAGGTGGATTTATTATAATTCCTGTATTAGTTCTTTTTAGTAAGCTCAATATGAAGAATGCGATTGCAACATCTTTAGTTATAATCTCTATAAAGTCCTTAATTGGTTTTATTGGAGATATTGAAAATCATACCATAGATTGGGAATTTTTAATAACATTCTCATTAATTTCAATTTTAGGAATTTATATTGGGCAAGCTATAGGCTTAAAAATTGACGGAAGCAAACTAAAAAAAGGATTTGGCTACTTTATAATTGTAGTAGCTAGTTGTGTAATACTTAAAGAGATATATTAGCAATTAAAAACTCCATAAATATCCAAATACTAAGTTATATTGAATAAAAAAAAAGTTTTGACTAGCAGTGTCAGATTTATTAGCGGTAGTTCTAATAGCAGGTAATGATGTATATCCTCCTTTAAATTCTGTCTGAACAAAGAAATTCTTGAATAAATTCACGTTTAAGCCCATTAAAGCGTGAACTCCATAACCAGATAAATAAAAATTGTCATTTCGATCATTGGTCAATAATTTAGCATTTGTTTTAGGTAACATAAAACCAAGACCCAGACCAGTAATTGAAGAAAACTTAATATTGTTTTGTTCCAGAAACATATTATGTTTTCGTATTTCGAAATTTATATAATTCAATCCATCACTGTGTTCGTATTGTAAAAATCCGTCACTTATAGGAAGTAGAGTATTATCATATACACCATCATATACAGTGCCAGAGTTTTCAATAAATCCTGAAATTCTTGATAGCTGATCTTGTTCTAATACATATTTCATATGATCTATTCCAAAAGAGATGTCTATATTATCTTTTACAAAATAACCAACTCTAAAATTATATTGTGGTATGGTCATTGAAGATGGATTCAAATATTTGTCAAGTGTAAATGCAGTTTGTCTGTCTTGAGCGGAAACATTATGAATTGTAAAGTTATAATTATCCCCTTTAAAATTAATATCAGACTTAGAATACCATGAACAGTTCCAACCCCAGTAGGAATAAATATCTCCTTTGTTATAGTCTCCTGTATTTTGAGCTAAAGAATTTGTAAAAAATATAATTGATAAACATAATAAAAGAAATTTGTTTGGTTGGATATTCATTATATTTTATTAAAATTATCGGCAAAGATAGTTTATAGTTAACATATAATACGATAAACGAAAGGATGTTTTATATAATAATTTATTATGAGAATATTACAACAATTAACTTTGGTCATTAATAGGTTAAGTTTAAAAACAAATCGATAGGCGCATGTAGAGTTAAAAAGAGATAGTTTAAATTTATTTAAAATTTGTATATTGATATACAATCAATTAATTAAAATATTATGAAAAAATTTAAAACAATTTTTACAATTTTATTATTTGCTACTATTATATATTCATGTAATAATTCCACTGGTATTGTAGTAAGTGATGAAGAAAATGCAAAGTTTCAAGCTCAAATTGAAACTTTCAAAACATTCACAAATGGATTCTACAATGAAGATATAGACCTTCTGATGAGTGTGATGGCCGATTCTGTACAATGGAGTCCTCCTAATTATAATGGAAATCAACTTATAGACTCCGACGGCTTACGTGCAGCTGGGATAAGCTATTTTGAAGCTTTTGATGGGATAACTTTTAACGAGGGTGATGGTTTAGTAGGATCTGACAATGCATATTGGTCTGGCTCACTTTACTCTGCAGGTGAAACTAATACAGATCCTAGTGTAATGAGAGTTTATGGAACATGGTCAATGACTCATACAGAAACAGGTGCTCCAGTTTCCAATAAATGGTATGGTGTTTTAACGTTTAACGAAGATGGCAAAATTGCTGTTTTTTCTGATTGGATGGATGTAAATGGTATGCAAGTACAAGTAAATAATTATGTAGAATCTAATAAACAATAGCTATAAAAAATTTTATATCAATAATTTTATTTACTGTATTACTATTTAGTTGTAATAACTCTGCAGTAAACAATCTAGTCGATTCTGTGACTCCTGAAGCTGAAATAGTTACTGTTGAAGTACAACCTTCAACTGGTGAGCCTGACGGCCCTCATACATCTGTAGAATGGCGAGTTTGGGCGTATAGTACAGCTGCTCCATCATTTATTGCTGAAAATTGTTCAGTAATGGCAATGGACGGTACAATGCTTAGAGTAGGTACTAATGGATGGACAGCGATGGCTGCAAATCCTCGAGGAATGTCTGATCCTGAAAATGGATGGAAAGATCCTCATGAAGCAATGCCTATGGTTGGCGATGGTCCAGCAATGCAATGAGCAATGGCTTACATGGGTGGAAAAACACCAAAAATGGATACAGACGGATGGGCATGGATGTTACATTGAGATATGGGTGAAGACAATACTAAACACCTTGTTTTTAACAAAGAAGATGCTGCTGAAGGTCAATGGATCGAATCTGGAGCGCATTTAATGTTATTTCCAAAAGATCCCGCATCATTAGATGGACAAACTACTGATTTCAATACTGGAGCTCCTTACGTAATGTTTAAGGGGACTGGATATGATCATTTAATGATTCCTGTAGAAGGATATTATGATTATCAAGATCCAAAGTAAATAGACTTAATCTTTAGAAAAAAACCCGTAATACTTACGGGTTTTTTTTATTTCAAAATTTAAAAAAATAAATCTAATTAAGTTTGATGATTTTATTAAAATCATTAATGTCTGTAGCTCCTTCTGTGTTAAATAATAATACATTAGATGAAGAATTTAAATTAATATGTTTTCTCAGTCTATCAAAAGTTGAATCTGAAATAACTTTCAATAATCCAGCTAAACCAGCTGCACCAGATTCGCCAGAAATGATTCTAACATCATTATCCTTGGGGTAATAATATTTATTCATTGCCTTTATCACATAATCATCACTAATTATAATCGATGCATCACATCCATTTTTTATTATATCCCATCCGTTTTTTGAAGGAATTCCACAGTTTAAGCCAGCCATTATAGTTTTATAATTACCATTTGGTGAAGATCTAGAACCTAAATTAAAGGACTCAAAAACCCCTGCAGATTCAATTGGTTCAACAATTACAATTTTAGGTCTATCAGCTTTATATTTATTAAGAAAATACCATACACAAGATGCTGGCCAACTGCCAACTCCACATTGTAAAAATATTATATCAATTTTACTATTATAATTTAAATTAATTTGATTTTCTAACTCAATAAAATGGGTTAAATATCCAGACATAATCAGAGATGGAATTTCTTCATAATTATTCCAAGAAGTATCTTGTATTAAGGTCCAATTATTTTCTAAACTCATTTTTTTAGCGAATTCACAAGTCTTTTCATAATTCATTTCTAGCTTATAAACTTTAGCACCTTCATTAGCTATAGCGTTCATTCGTAACTTTGTGGTATCCTCAGGCACATAAACAATACATTTTTTATTCTCTTTTCTTGCAGACCAAGCTACTGCCCTTCCGTGATTACCATCAGTTGCAGTACAAAAAGTAGTAATATTAGATTCATGATTTAAAAGGTGATATACTGCATAGGAAGCACCAAGAACTTTAAAAGCATTTAGCCCAAATCTTTGACTTTCATCTTTGACAAAAAGATTGTTAATTTTTAACTCATTTGCAAGAGACTTTAAACTAACTAGAGGAGCACAATTATAATCCTCTAAATTCGTATGAAATTTCATCGAACTACTATTTGCTAGAATTTCAGTAGAAATAGTAGGAGTAATTTTGTTGTTTGGGAGATTTAAAAAGAAGTCTTGCAAAATTTGAATATTATATATGTACAGAAATACATAAAATTAAAAAATAATTCAACGTATTAATAACTTAATGAAGTTAATTAAATATAGACTACAATTTATCTTCTAGATCCTCTTCTTGGAAATCCTTTATTTGGGTTTCTTGACCTATGCTTTATTCTAGATCTTTGTGTTTTTTCGGCTGGAACATAATTTGGATCAGGCTCGAATCCTTCTACTGTGGTAATTTGAATTCTATTTCCTATTAACTTTTCAATATCTCTTAAATAATTTTTTTCCTCAACAGAGACTAATGATAAGGCTTCTCCTTTTGCTCCTGCTCTACCTGTTCTCCCTATTCTATGTACATAATCCTCAGGAATATTTGGGAGTTCAAAATTAATTACATGTGGTAGTAATGGAATATCTAAACCTCTTGCCGCAATATCAGTAGCTACTAAAACTTCAACTGCGCCACTTTTAAATCCAGAAAGAGCTTTTGTTCTTGCACTTTGACTTTTATTTCCATGAATTGCAGCTGCTTTTATATTAGATTTAATCATTTTCTTACATAAATTATTAGCTCCATGTTTAGTTCTTGTAAATACTAATACTTGAAACCAGCCTCCTTCTAAAATCAGTTTAATAATTAAAGATGCTTTCTTATTTTTATCAACTCTATAAGCTTTTTGAATAATAGCCTCAACTGTAGTATTTTCAGGCGTTGCTTCTACAATTTCAGGATTATTTAATATCTGTTTAGCTAAAACTTTAATTTCTTTAGAAAAGGTTGCTGAAAATAATAGATTTTGCCTTTGTCTTGGAATAATACTCATTATTTTATCTAAATCTCTTTTAAAACCCATATCTAACATTCTATCAGCTTCATCCAAAACTAAAATATTTACATTTGAAAGAAATAACACTTTTTGATTAACTAAATCCAGTAATCTTCCCGGTGTTGCTATTAATACATCAACGCCTTGACGAAGTGTAGCTACTTGAGGTCTTTGATTAACCCCTCCAAATATTACTGTAGAGCGTAAATTAAGATGTTTACTGTATTCTAAGACGTTATCATAGATCTGAGCTGCTAATTCTCTTGTCGGGGTTAAAATTAATGCTCTAATATTTCTTTTTCCATTTGATCTGTAAGATGACAACCTCTGTAATAAAGGCAGTGTAAACCCTGCAGTTTTACCTGTTCCTGTTTGAGCAGATGCTAAAATATCTCTTCCTTTTAAAATTAATGGAATTGCTTTTTCTTGAATTGGAGATGGCTCCTGATAGCCTTTTTCTTTTACTGCTTTTAATAAAGAAGGTATCAGACCTAAGTTGTCAAAATTCATATGTATATATTTATTTAAACTGGTGCAAAGATACAATATCAAATATGGTAAAATGTATTAATTATAATTAATGGGTTATATAAATAAATTTAAAATTATTAAGGAGATTTTGTTTACTTTTAATTAGTTACTAAAACATAATAATTGGAAACATTTGTTGAATGGGGTTATATAGGATTGTTTATCGCTAGTCTTTTAGGCGCTACTATTATCCCCTTTAGCTCAGAACTAGTATTTAGTCTTTTGATTATAAAAGGTTATGACTTCAATTTGAGTCTTTTAGTTGCAACAACTGGAAATTGGCTGGGTGGCTTAAGTAGTTATTTCTTAGGTAGACTAGGAAAATGGAGTACTTTGGAAAAGTATTTTAGACTCAAAAAAGAAAAAATAGTTAAGTTTAAAACCAATATCGATAAATGGGGTAGTTTGTTAGCCTTTTTTTGTTGGCTTCCTATAATTGGAGATCCAATAGCAGTAGGTTTAGGATTTTTTAGAACAAACTTTCTTCTGGTAGCACTGTGGATGTTTATAGGAAAACTTATAAGGTATATTGTTTGGGCATTTGTTACTTATTGGGGAGTATCAATTTTATAAATACAAATTAATCTAAAAGACTAAATAGCTCCTCGGAAGATAAAATTGTAGCAAATTCTTCACTTAAATTTGCCAAAGAGGTATTGTAAATAATTTCACAATCTATCATTTCACCATTTAATCCCAATGTATTGTAAGCAGCCGTAGCATCTGACACTAAATAAGTTTGATAACCTAAGTTTCCTGACATTCTAACTGTTGAAGAAATACAATGATTAGTTGTCATTCCAGCAAACACTAATGATGTAATATTTAAATCGTTTAAAATACCACTTAGATTAGTACCGATAAAACCACTATTAACTGTTTTTGTAAGTAAAGTTTCAGATTTTAAAGGGATGACATAATCATTGAATAAAAAACCTGGTTTGGATTCATGAAGCTTAGAGTCAGGGTTAGTTGAACTATGTCTAATATGTATAACTGGAAGATTAAGATCTCTCCATTTATTTAATATAAGTCCACACACTCTTTCAGCATCAATATTGTTTCTTTTAAAACCTGGATAATCTTTGTCTAAAAAAGCCTTTTGTACATCTACAAGTATTAGCGCTGTATTGTTGTTGATTTTTTTCATTGTTGAAAATTAAAAAAAATTATTTAATCTCATTTAGTAACTCAAAGTGACTGCTTGGCATATCTCTAACTTTATCTGCTAAATTTTTCATCTTCAAGTAAGAGTCTTTTAAATTATTATCTGGAGCTATGTAATTAAAATTCTTGTGTCTCCAGAAAGCAACACCTGCTGCAGCATAAACAATTAACGGCTGCAGAGCTTGTTTTTCAGCTTTGATAAGTTTATTTATGCTGTTGTATCCTTTTAAAATTAAAGAAGCTCTTAAAAAGTCAATATTTTCATCTCTACTACAAAGACTAATGATCAGTATAGCTATATCAAATAATCTGTAATAATAGCTTGCCTCTTCAAAATCCATAATTGTAGCTTTTGATTTTTTATCATTTACAATTATATTACTAGCAAAAATATCAGAATGAATAAATGCTTTTGGTAAATCTGATGTTATATGATTGTTAATGTAACTAATAGTCCTTTTAAGCCAAAGATCAAATGATGAATTTAGTGCGTATTGTTCAACCTCACTAAATCGCTCTATTCCACACCACATAATTTCTCTTAGAAAATCCGGAGGTTTAATATTATGTAAAGTTGCGGTATCTTTACCAATTTCCTCTAACAAATGGTTAGGCAAATCAGTCATAATGCTTCCATTAATAAAACTTTTTAACATAACAGGTTTATCCTTAAATACAGACATGCTTTTATTATTTGTAGTAAAAATAATTTCAGATGTTTCAAAGGAATTTTTTTTTAGATAGATCAGTAATTTAGTAAGATCTTGAGTCTCCTTTGCAGTCTTTTGTTCTGAAATGGTTAATACAAAAGTTCCAATTTCAGAAACAATTTTATAATTTGTGTTTTTGGATCCACCATCTAAAATTTTAATATTTTTTAGTGTAAAAATTGAATATGGTTTTAATATTTCAAGAATTTCATTCTTACTTAAAAATGAATTGTGAGCCATTTTTATAATTTAAGGGGTTGTTAATTTGATATTTTTATGTGATTGTAAAGACTTAGACAAAATAAAGCAATAGCACCCCACATTACATAGATAAAGTGTGAAGAAGGTATCCACATATAAGCTAAAACTAAATTTGAAAATAATAATACACCTAGAACAATTAAAAATCGTTGTCTAAAACTATCTATTTTCAAAAATTTATTGGATGAAAAAGACCAAAGAGAAAAACCAATTCCAAGCACATATAATCCCAAAAATCTATAAATTTGAGTTAGATATGCGCTAAGGCTATAATTCCCATCAATTAAAAAAAGATCTACGAATGTCATTTGTAATCGTTCTTCATTAGCTACCTGATCTAGCATCCATGGCTCCGAGCTTACCAACCATCTTAATCCTGAAATACAAAGTGAAATACTGATTAAGATTAAAGGATATCTAATATTTTTTATTGATTTATTTGTCATAATAAGTTTATTTATATAATATTTAAGTTATGAAAATAGATTAGATTATAAAAACTAAGATCAATTACAATTAAAAAACATGAAAAAATACACTGTTCTCTTATTATTATTAAATATTCTGCTTTTTTCCAATAAATCTCTAGCACAAAACAATACTAATGATCAAAAATATATTTATAAGAAAGGAGATTATAACGGAATTGGAAAGTGGTATATGGATAGAGAAATTGCATACGTAATGGGGTATGAAGGAATTGGTTGGCTTGAGCGGTCAGAACGAGAAAAAGAAGAAAACGTTTCAAAATTAATTCAAAACATGGGTATAAAAACCAATGATACGATTGCAGATATCGGTGCAGGCTCAGGATATCACGTGTTTAGAATTGCACCTATAGCCAATAAAGGCATGGTCTACGCAGTTGATATTCAAACTGAGATGTTAATGGCAATTGAAAACATCAAAGAAACAAGCAAAATAAAAAATATTAAAACAATTCTAGGTAGTGAAGAAAGTGTGTATTTGCCTGAAAATTCAGTTAATAAAATTTTAATGGTTGATGTCTACCATGAATTTAGTTTCCCAATAGAAATGATAACTTCCATTAAACGTGCCTTAAAGCCTGAAGGCGAATTATTTTTAATTGAATACAGAGCTGAAGACCCAAATGTACCAATTAAAAAAATACACAAAATGAGTGAGAAACAAGCAGTTAAAGAAATGAATGCTGCTGGCTTTAAACTAAAAAGGAATATCAATAATTTACCCTGGCAACATTGTATGATTTTTGTAAAAAAATAAATATTTCTCTTTTAAAATAAAACTACAGATTTAATTTTATCGTATTTAATAAGACTTAAATCTTTTACAATTAAATCCGCTTTAGAATAGTCTTGATTTTTAGAGTGAATACTATCAAAACCTATACAGTAAATCCCAGCAGCTTTTGCAGCCTTGATTCCGTTGGTAGAGTCTTCTATTACTATGCATTCATCTTTTTTAAAACCTGATGTTTGAGCGGCTTTAATAAATATTTCTGGGTGTGGCTTTGACGCATGTAGATCTGCACCACTGAGCTTGGCAGTAAAATACTTATCTAAATTAAATCTTTTAAAAATATTATTTATTGTTACCATTGAAGCAGAAGATGCTAAAACAAGTACTAAGCCATTTCTTATATAGTCTTTTATTAAATCTAAAACTCCATCAATTAATTTAAATTCTGTATCATTTTCAAAAATATATTTAAAGTGCTTTCTTTTTAAATTAACTAAATCTTCAGGTGAATTAGATAATGAAAAATCATGACAAAGAGTTTTACATATTTTTAAAGTTGACTGGCCAGTAAAAGATTCAAATAATCTTTCCGAAACATCAATTTCTACATCGTTAAACATCTTATAATATGCTTTTTTATGTAAAGGTTCACTGTCGACAATTACACCATCCATATCAAACAAAACAGCTTTTAACATCTCTTTTTTTGATAAATTTATAGCAATTATTTTTTAAATAAAAACATATAAGATGTATATTAGAACTTAATCTTAAAAATAAATAAAATGAAAAATCTTATTATGTTGGTTTGTATTTGTGTTTTATCATCGTGCAACCAACCAGCTCAAAACCCAGATTTTAAAAAAAATGTTGAACTAGCAAAAAATTACTTTGAAACATTTACTGCTGAAAATTCAATTTCTGATTTATTGTCAGATGATGTTGAATGGAGAAGTTGTTTCTATGGTGCTCCAGCTATGAATAAAGAACAAACAATTGAATATGCTAAAGGTTGGCAAGGTGCAATGGAAAACATTACATACACAGCAGAAAACTTTTTACCTGGTGTTGACCCAGAAACTGGGCAGTTAAATGGTAGCGTTAGAACTTATGGAACTTGGACAGGAACTAATACAGCATCTGGTAAAAGTTTTGAAATTTATATGTACCACTATTTCACATTTAATGAAGAAGGAAAAATCATTAATTCAGGAGATTTTGGAGACGCTACTGGTCTAATGATGGCTGTTGCTCCAGATGCAGCTGAATAATAAGATAGCTCTAAAGTTTTAAAAAAAACCTAATTATTATTTAATTAGGTTTTTTTATAGTTTATATTAAACTTAAGATATTATCATATGGCTAAAAAAAATTCAAATTTCAAAAACCATAAGCTGGAAGGCTTGTACAGATCATATCATCAAAATGGAAAATTACAACAAGAAGGCAACTATTTAAATAACAAAAAACATGGCCTATGGAAAATATACAATGATAATGGTCAATTAGAGCAAGAAGTAAGTTGGAAGGAGGATGTTCAAGACGGAATTACTAAGTTTTATAATAATAATGGTCACTTAGAAATTGAAGAAAGCATAAAAAATGGTAAACGTAATGGTATTTTAAAATGGTTCCATAAAAATGGAAAGATCTCTAGAGAAGGTCATTTTAAAAACAATAAAGAAAATGGGGTTTTTAAATATTATGATGAAAAAGGTAAATTGGAAAAAGAAATTATATTCCAAGAGGGTGATATAATAATTTAAAAAAAATATAGTCTATTTTAAATAACAATTTCTCATTCAGATAAAGTCATAAGAACTCCTACCTTTTTACATACAAACTCAAGTAGTTCTTCGTCTTTTGAAGTAAAAATGTTTGGTGTGTGAGAATCAATATCTATTTGGCCAATATTTTCATTATTTACAAAAATTGGTATTACAATTTCAGACTTTACTTTCCAACCGCATGAAATATAATTTTCTTGCTCAGAAACATCTTGTACTACAAAGTTTTTATTGCTTACAGCTACTTGACCACATATACCTTTACCAAAAGGAATAATTGTATGTTCGGTCTCTTCACCAGTAAATTGGGCTAACTTAAGCTCCTTCTTATCACCATTTTTGAAATAAAACCCAACCCAATCGTAATAAGAAACATCACTCTCAAGTAGGTCACAAATCTGTTGAAGTTTAAATTCAATATTCTCTTTTAGGAGAATAATTTGTTCAATTTTTATTTTTAATATATCAGTTTTCATTTCTTCTCAGTAAATTTATAAAAAATAAAATATAAGAATGTCTTTTATTTATTTTAACTAATTTTATAGTATGAGCAATAAATTTGAAAAATCATTATGGGGTGTTAGATACATTACCATTTTACCAGTTTCACTATCAATAATTTCATCTGTAGCGCTATTAGTTCTTGGTGGATGGGAAATTATTGAAGCAATCATATTTTACAATCCACTATTTGATGATTCTATTACAAATAGCAATGAATTATTATTTAAAATAATTTCTGCAATTGATTTATTTTTAATTGGTATTGTTCTTTTAATTTTTGGTTTTGGTATATATGAGCTTTTTGTTAGTGAGATTGATTTCGCTAATTCAAAGTTTAATGAATCAACTCTAAAAATTAGAGATTTAGATCAGTTAAAAAATAAAATAATTAAGGTTATTATTATTGTTTTAATTGTAAAATTTTTCGAAAAAGTTCTTAAGTTTTCAGAAAACTTTAAGGACCCAATGGACATACTATATTTTAGTATATCTATACTTTCTATTTGTTTAGGATATTATTTAATAAATAAAAAATAAAGCATAGTTTAAAGAAAACTATTTTATGTGAAATCGTAGAGCATCTAGCAGCTCTTTTTCATCTCCCATCAAATCATGTTTTTTATTTGGTATTTCAACATAGCTTTTTTTACTGTTTATTAAACTGTAAAACTTTTTTGCAAGTTTCGGCTCTAATACTTCATCCCTACTGGATTGAATGATAATAATATTGTTTTTAAGTTTTTTTACAAATCCTATCGGATTAAGATCACTAATTACCCTAGTTATCTCATCTTTGTAAGTTTTAGGTGTTTTTAGCGATAAAATGTTTTTTGCATTCTGCCATAATTCATCCATTAAAAGCTTATTAGAGAACAATGCCATAGAATCAACAACTGGGTTTAACAAAATTACTTTCTCAAAAATATTGGGATTCTCATTTATGATGTTAGAAACATAGAATCCACCCATTGAGTATCCTAAAGCATGTATTGGCAACTTATATTTTTCTCTCAGAAATATAACAACAGTTTTTATATCTATTATAGAGCCTAAAAAACTAAATTTTCCCTCACTTTTTTTATCACCCCGATAATTCATTTCAACAATCGAAATCGAATTATTTTTTAAATTATCAAATAAACTCATAAGTCTACTTGATCCAGGAAAACCATGACAAAAAAGTAATATTTTTTTAGCATTCTTAATGTCCCCATATTGTTCGCACACAATAACGTAACTGTCAACTTCTATTGAGAAATGCTTATTCATATTTATCTAAAGAAATTGTAGAGAGCAAAAGTTGCTAGCCAATGTTCTCCCCCATATCCACTTTCAAACATAACATCGTAACCTTTTTTTGAGTGTAAATCTGAGATTTGTAAAAGAAAGTTTTTTTCGGAAGATTTATTCAATTTATTGGCAATATCTTTAAGTGTCCATGCTCTGTGAAACATAAGGCCTATTAAATGACCAATTCCTGGGTCTTTAGGATCTAAAACAGTAGGAGGATTTATAATATTATTAAATACAGGTTCTTTCAAAGATGGTATAAAATTTTCGAACCACTCATTAAACTCTTTTTTTTCTAAAATACTTGACATTAAAGCTGCTTCTGCAAGACATGGTGAGAGAAAATCTGTTCCAGATGGTTCGTAGTTGACAGGACAATTAATATCAGGTGAAAAGTTTATTATGCTGTAATCTTTTATTTTATTATACAGTTTTGTATCATTAGCTATTAATGCATATTCTATCATCAAGGAAAAAGAAAACGCAGTATTTGCATGAGTACCAGGTCTAAGAGGGGTTGAAAGTTTATCAAGAAATGTAATAGTTCTTTCACTAAGTAGATCTACAAGAGGCTTTAGATTCGATGCCCACTCTTGAGCATTTTCATTATCCCAGCTTAAAAGTTCTGAATATAGTTTCATTAACCATGCCCAACCATAAGTTCTCTCAAAACTTTTTGCAAAATCATTTTGAAAAAATTCATACTCCTTATCAAGATTGTTTTTTGATAGATTAAGTTTTAATTTTTTTAAGATAATTTCCTTCTCAGGAATATTTGGAAATTCTTTAATCACTTTAACCATCGCCCAGTGACCATGAACAGCAGAGTGCCAATCCCAGCAGCCATAAAATGAAGGTGTTAACTCGTAGTGTGGTTTTACCCAATCTTCTCCATCAAATCTAAATCCAATTTTGTATGGAAATTCTTTATCAACACAGTCAATAGATAAGTCTATAAGCTTACTTGCTTTAGATTCATCTATTTTAAATGTTTCATAATTAATTTCTGATTCTGAGGTTGAACAACTGATTAATAAAGAAAATAATAAAATTAGTTTTTTCATACCTACAATCTACAAAATTTAGTTTTTACTTGAGCTAATTGGTTTATTATTTCTAATTTGAAATAGCATATATTTATTATATTTAAGTTATGAATTATAAACACGTAATAATATTATTCCTATCAATATGTTTTAGCTGTAGTCAAGTAAAAAAAATAAATGAAAATGTAATTTCTGGAGAATATGACAAGGCAATAATCAAAACTATTGATGAACTAAATAAAACAAAAAATAAAAAAAATCAATATAAATTAATACTTAAAGATGTCTTTAATAAATCTGTAATTAAATCTACTCTGTTTTAAGAAGGAAATATATATTCACTTTTTATGTAAATAATTGACGTAAAATGAGTTTAATGGGGTGTAATTAAGCTATTCTTATGAATTCAATAAATATTGATGTCAACTATTTAATTTTAATTTGTTTAATATTAATCTTAAATTAGTTAATAAATAATTACAATATGAAAACAAGAAAAGAAGAAATAGAAGATATAAATGAACTTTACAATAATGGAGAAATATCTTTAAGTGAAGCAGATAATAAAAGAAATGCTTTAAAGCAGATGTCTGACAGTGAATTTGCTAATGATCCCTTAAAAAAGGTTGTACCAAAAGTGTCATTTGAGGACAAAGTACTTAAACAACTCATAATGCAAAACGATAAATTAAGTACAATTAAAAATATATCTATTTATTTTTTATGTATTTCACTATTAGGGGTTTTCGGTTATTTAGTTTTATTATCCTCATTATAATTTATTGATATATAAAAAAACTAATATTCCTTTTATTGTTTATTCCTTTATTCAATTGTAGTGATGGAGAAGATATTGTGGATAATTCCCCAGATTCAATTGATGAGCCAACACAAACTTTGAGAGAATTTTTAGATTCAAACATATTTATTTATCAAGATATAGCAATAGAGAATAACGAAACTCTCTTTGATTATTTTGTTGATTACCCCTTTACAAATGGTTACATAAGTCGTGATTATATGATGACTTCAGAAGATATTACAAATGAGTGTCAGCAAGTTGAATATAATTATAATGAATGCTATAGATGTAGAGAAATTTGGCAATACAGCGAAGTTGGTTCTATTTATGAAGAAACTGACACTTTAATAACTTGGCAAGCTCAAAATCAATTTAAAATTGAAATCACAAGATTAGATAACGAAACTATAAATGTTAGACAGATGAATGGGTCAACAGGAATGGTTTGGTCAGATACACCTCAAACTGTAACTACCTATGAATATTTTAACGAAAGACTAAATGCAATAAATAATGTTAGTTGCCCTTGCAACCAAACTTGTCCTGATTAAATATTTTATAAAGTTCTAATGTTAAAAAATCTTTCCGATTGTTAATATCTTGATTCTTTTAAAAGTATAAGTCTTTATTAGTTTTGTATTTATGGAAATAGGAACTATAAATTTATGGGATGAGGAAGATGAGTATTATCAAAAAATTAATGTTAATGATACTAATTACGCTAAATTAAAGTTTAATAAAAAAACATACTTAATAAATAGTTGTTTTACAGTGTTTTGGGATACTTTTGGGTATTATTTACATTAGAACTTACTTCCCAATACAGAACTTAGAAAATATGTTCCGTAATAGCTCATCATTGGTTATCTCACCAGTAAGTTCTCCAAAATGATATAAAGCTTGTCTTACGTCTACTGCAAGCAAATCACTAGAAATACCATCTTTCATCCCATTATATACGTTTTGAACTTCAGTAAGTGCATTATTTAAAACACTAAAATGTCTAGAGTTAGTTATAACAGAACTTGAGTTATTAACTATACCTAATTCAATATATGAGGAGATTTTAGCTTTAACTTTATCTATATTGATATTATCTTTAGCGCTAATAGTTATCAAATCATAATCAGAAAAATTATCATTAATAAAAGAAATATTAGCAAGATCTATCTTATTGGCTAATAATAATATGTTCTTATTGCTATAATCAGAAATTATTTTATCAATATTGCTTTTATAAATATTTAAATTTTTGTCATTCACTTTTGAAGAGTCAATAACGTACAATACAATATTAGACTTATTAATATTTTCAAATGTCTTTCTAATTCCTATAGTTTCTATTTCATCATCAGTAGACCTAATACCTGCTGTATCTATAAACCTAAAGTTGATTCCATTTATAACAACTTCGTCTTCAATAGAATCTCTAGTAGTACCTGCAATATCACTTACAATAGCCTTTTCTTCATTTAAAATAGAATTGAGTAAAGTTGATTTTCCAGTATTAGGCTCCCCTACTATGGATATTGGTATCCCTTTTTTAATAACATTTCCAAGTGAAAATGAATCAATCAAATTTATAAGTGTTGAAATGATTTTAACAAGTAAATCCTCAAAAGCCTTCATATTAGCGAACTCGACATCTTCTTCTGAAAAATCAAGTTCTAATTCAATTAATGATGCAAAATTTAACAGCTCTTCTCTTAAAAGTTTAATATCATTACTAAATCCACCACGCATATGATCCATCGCAATTTTATGAGAAGATTCGCTTGTGCTTGAAATTAAATCAGCAACTGATTCCGCTTGACTTAAATCCATTTTTCCATTTAGAAATGCTCTGAGGGTAAATTCACCTGGATCTGCTAATCTACATCCGTTAACAGTGAACAAATCAATTATTTTTTGTTGTATAAAAACACTTCCATGACATGAGATTTCAACAATATTTTCACCAGTGTAAGATTTTGGTGCTTTGAAAACTGATATTAAAACCTTATCGATGGTAATATCAGAATCTTTTATATACCCCAAACTAACAGTATGAGTATTTTGATTAATCAGATCAGTATTATTTAAGGGCTTAAATAATTTATTTGATATAATAATTGAGTCTTTTCCCGAGAGCCTAATAACAGAGATTGCTCCTATACCTGGAGGAGTTGCAAGCGCTATTATAGTGTCGGTTTTAATCACGAATAAATTTTTAGCAAAAGTAATGAAATTGAATTATGTTAATTAAAATAGCACTTAAAATTAATTTATAGAATATATATTTATATTTGCTCCATGATTAATAGGTTAAATCATTTAATATCTTTTATTTTTTTATATCCATTATTTTGGATAGTATCAAGACTTAATTTTTTTTTACTTTACAAATTATCTGATTTCCTCTTTTACATATTTTATTACATTATTAGATACAGAAGAGAAACTGTTAAACATAATTTAAATTTAGTTTTTCCTAAAAAAACTAAGAAAGAGATAAAAAACATAGAATTAAAAACATACCGAAATTTAACTGATATTCTTTTGGAGTCTATAAAGTTTTCAGGAATGTCTGAAGAGGAAGTTAAAGAGAGGTTTCAGTTTAAAAATGTTGAAGTTTTAAAAGAACTTGAAAAAACAGAGCAAGATTTAATTTTAATGTGTGGACATTATGCAAGTTGGGAATGGGTATTTATTCTCGACAGATTTGTTAATTATGATATTTATGGTATTTATAAAAAATTATCTAATCCATATTTTGATAAAATCATAAAAAAATCAAGAAGTAGGTTTAATGGGTATTTAATTAGTACAAAAGAGTCAATTGCTACAATAGCCAAAAACTCAAGATCAAAAAAGAAAATATCTCTTTATGGCTTTGCATCGGATCAAACTCCAAAATTAAAAAGAGCTTTTCATTGGGGTAAATTTATGGGGGTTACTGTACCTATTCATACAGGTGCTGAAATGCTTGCAAAAAAACATAATCTAGCTATAGCATTTTTTGCAACAGAGAGAATAAAAAGAGGATATTATATGACTACTTTTGAAAAAATTACAACAACCCCAAAAGATTATGAAAATTTTGAAATATCAGACCTCTTTATTAAGAAAGTAGAACAACAAATTATTAGAGCTCCAGAATTTTATACTTGGACTCACAAAAGATGGAAGCATAAAGACAAAGCTCCATCTAAATAACTTACATAAACTTATTAGTAATATCCTTAATTACACTATTAGCTAGTGCATCAGCTGATTCCTGAGATTTAGCTTCACTGTATATTCTTATGATAGGTTCAGTATTACTTTTTCTAAGTTGAACCCATGAATCTTCAAAATCAATTTTTAGTCCATCAACGGTATCAATTTTTTCAGAAGAATATTTATTCATTAAAAAATCTTGTATAGCCTCGAAATTTAAATCATTATTAAGTTGCAATTTTTGCTTACTCATAAAGTATGAAGGATATTCGTTTTTTAACTCTAAAGCAGTTAGTTTTCTTTCAGCTAATAAATTTAAAAATATTGCAATACCTAAAATAGAGTCTCTACCATAATGAGATTCTGGATAAATAACCCCACCATTTCCTTCACCTCCAATAACGGCATTATTTTTCTTCATCATTTCAACCACATTAACCTCACCAACAGCACTTGACTTATGATTACATCCATGTTTATCTGAAATGTCCTTTAAAGCGCGTGTAGAGCTTAAATTACTGACTGTAGGACCTGGAGTTTTACCAAGCACAAAGTCTGCACATGCAACCAAAGTGTATTCCTCTCCAAAAATACTTCCATCTTCGCAAACAAAAGCTAAACGATCTACATCAGGATCAACTACAATTCCTAAATCAGCTTTATGCTCAACGACAAGACTTGATAGATCAGTTAAGTTCTCTTTTAATGGTTCTGGGTTGTGAGGAAAATGTCCATTAGGCTCACAATATAATTCTATAACCTCAACACCTAATTTATTTAAAAGTTTTGGAACCGCTATTCCACCAGTTGAATTAACTGCATCAACAACAATTTTGAAGTTTGAGGATTTAATTTTATTAACATCAATAATGTTTAATGACAAAACCTGATCAATATGAATATCTATATAGTTTTTAACTTCAGAGATTTTACCTAAAGCATCAACTTCATTATATTTTAAATTAGAGCTTTCAGCTAATTTTAAAATTTCTACGCCATCATTAGAATTCAAAAACTCTCCCCTACTATTTAATAACTTTAGTGCATTCCATTGTTTTGGGTTATGACTTGCTGTAATAATTATACCACCACTTGCATTTTCAAGAGGAACTGCTATTTCTACTGTTGGAGTTGTCGAAAGGCCTATATCTATAACATCGAAACCTAAACCAACTAATGTATTCATAACTAAGTTTTGAACCATAGATCCTGAAATTCTTGCGTCCCTACCAATTACTATTTTATTATTATCACTATTTCTTCTTATCCAAATTCCATAAGCAGAAGCAAACTTTACAACATCCAAAGGTGTTAAATTATCTCCTACTACCCCACCTATAGTACCTCTAATACCTGAAATTGATTTGATTAATGTCATTTATTATAATTTTTTACAAATATAACACATCATAGTTTTAATTCTAATTTTGAATAAGTATTTTAGAAGAAAATTCTACCAAATCATGATCTATCGTTACCTATTTATAATACTTATATTTTTTCAGTTTAGTTGTAATGAAGCTACCACCGAAACGGGGGTGATTTCCAATAATGCTATGGTTGTAACTGCTCGAGAGGAAGCTTCTAAAATTGGTGTTGAAATATTAAAAAAAGGTGGAAATGCTTTTGATGCAATGGTAGCAACTGAATTAGCGTTGGCAGTCGCATATCCATATGCAGGAAATATAGGTGGTGGTGGCTTTATGGTTTTTAGAAAAAATGATGGAGAAGTTGGCTCATTAGATTATAGAGAAAAAGCTCCCATCGGAGCTACAAGAGACATGTATCTTGATAAGAATAACAATGTAATTGAAGGGCTTAGCACTATTGGTGGTTTAGCTGTTGGGGTTCCTGGTACAATTGCAGGCATATTTGAGGTTTATGAAAAATATGGCACTTTAAAAATTGAAGAAATATTTCAACCAGTAATTGATTTAGCATTTAAAGGAGTAGTAGTCACAAAAAAACAAGAAGCTAGATTAAAACAGTATTATTCAGAAATTAATAACAAGAAAACTTTTTGGAATGGCTCTGAAAACGTTCAGTATGATAAATCTAGTTTATGGAAAAAAGTTTGGAATGAAAAAGATACTATAAAATACACTGCTTTAGCTAAGACATTAAAAAGAATAATGTTAAATGGTAAAAAAGAGTTTTACGAAGGTAAAACTGGTAGTGAATTGGTTAAATTTGTTCAAAAAAATGGAGGAATAATAACTTTGGAAGATTTGAAATCTTATCAACCAAAATGGAGAAAGCCAGTTATTTTTGAATATGATGATCTAAAAATAATATCTATGGCTCCACCATCTAGTGGCGGGATTTGTTTAGAGCAAATTATGAAGATGATTAATCCTTTTGATCTTCAAAAATACGGTCATAATAATGTAGACTACATAAAATTATTAGTTGAAGCGGAAAGAAGAGCTTATGCAGACAGGAGTTTTTACTTAGGAGATCCTGATTTTAATGAAATTCCTTACAAAAAAATAACTAGTGATGAGTATTTATCAACAAGAATGAAAGACTTTTCTTTTTCAACTCCTACTCTATCCAAAGACTTAAATCCAGGAAAAATAAATATTACTGAAAGTAATGAAACCACTCACTACTCTATATTAGATCAATTTGGAAATTCGGTTTCAGTTACAACTACGTTAAATGCAGCGTACGGTTCAAAATTATATTCAGATGAGTTAGGTTTTTTTTTTAACAATGAAATGGATGACTTCAGTAGTAAACCTGGTGTTCCGAACATGTATGGGCTGATTGGTTCTGAAATAAATCAAATTGAACCAGGCAAAAGAATGCTGAGCTCAATGACTCCGACAATAGTTGAAAAAAATAACGATTTATACATGGTATTAGGCACTCCTGGTGGATCAACTATTATCACTTCTGTTTTACAAACTATATTAAATGTTCACGAGTTTAAAATGACCATGCAACAAGCAGTTAATGCGCCTAGATTTCATCATCAATGGTTGCCTGATGTAATACTATTTGAAACAACTGGATTTGATAAAAAAATAACGGACAAGGTAGCTGCTGACGGATATAAAACTCATTTTGATAGTTCTAGAATAACATCAAAAGTTGAAGGTATTTTAATTTTAGATGATGGAAAAATAGAAGGGGGCGCAGATAAAAGAGGTGATGATAAAGCAGTCGGATTCTAAAAATTTATTCACCAGATATAGCTCTAATAAATAGCATAAAATTGTAGATTTACATAATGGAAGAAATTGGTGGTAAAATTGAGATTAAGGGAGCTAAATCTCATAATTTAAAAAATATTGATGTCTCCATACCAAGAGATAAATTAGTAGTGATTACTGGTTTGTCAGGAAGTGGTAAATCTTCTTTAGCATTTGATACCATTTACGCTGAAGGACAAAGAAGATATATTGAAACCTTCTCATCTTATGCTAGACAATTTCTAGGTAATCTTGAAAGACCTGATGTTGATAAAATTGATGGATTATCGCCTGTTATTGCAATTGAACAAAAATCTACAAATAAATCTCCAAGATCTACAGTTGGGACTATTACAGAAATCTATGATTTTTTAAGATTGTTATTTGCTAGAGTTAGTGAAGCATATAGTTACAATACCAATAAAAAAATGATAAGTTATTCTGACGATCAAATAATAGATTTGATTCAAGAAAATTACTTAAATAAAAAAGTTATTCTCTTGTCTCCAGTTATAAAATCCAGAAAAGGTCATTACAGAGAACTATTTGAACAAATAAGTAAACAGGGCTTCACCCAAGTGAGAATTGATGGGGAAATTGTTGATTTAGTAAAAGGGTTAAAACTCGATAGATATAAAATACATGATATAGAGATTGTAATTGATAAATTAAAACTAAACAAAGACATAAATAATCAAAAACGATTATTGGAAAGTATTAAAACTGCAATGTATCATGGAGAAGGGACAATTATGTTGGTAGACATATTAGATAACTCTTTCAGATACTTTAGTAAAAATTTAATGTGTGAGGCCACTGGATTATCATACCAAAATCCAGAGCCTAATAACTTCTCATTTAATTCTCCAAAAGGAGCTTGTGATTCTTGTAATGGAATTGGCACTGTTAACATAGTTAATATTGACAAAATTGTCGTTGACAAAAATAAATCTATTGAAAATGGAGGAATCTCAGTTTTAGAAAATAAAAAGGGTTCTTGGATTTACAAACAAATTGAAACAATCGCTAAAAAACATAAATTTAGTTTAAACGATCCTATTAAAAACATTCCTAATAAAGCAATCCAGATGATTCTATACGGAGGTAAAGATGACTTTATTGTGGAAAGTAAATCTTTAGGAGTTAAAAGAGAATACAATATTGATTTTGAAGGAATTGTAAACTTTATTAAATATCAGTTTGACTATGCTGAATCAATGTCAATTAAAAGATGGGCTAAAAACTACATGAATAGTGTCAAATGTGAAAAATGTAATGGAAAAAAGTTAAAAAAAGAATCACTCAACTTTAAATTAAACAATTTAAATATAGATGATTTAGTAAATAAAGATATTTCAGATCTTTTAGAATGGTTTAATAATTTAGATAAAAATCTATCTGAAAATCAAAAAAAGATTTCAGAAGATATAAATAAAGAAATTCGAACTAGATTACAATTTTTAATTAACGTAGGCTTAGATTACTTGACTTTGAGCAGAAGTGCAAAAACCCTTTCTGGAGGGGAAAGTCAAAGAATTAGATTAGCCACTCAAATAGGCTCTCAATTAGTGGGTGTTTTATACATCCTAGATGAACCCAGTATTGGTCTTCACCAACGAGACAACGAAAAGTTAATAAAATCTTTAGAGTCTCTTAGAGATATAGGAAATTCTATTATTGTTGTTGAACATGATAAAGACATGATGATTAGTGCAGATCATATTATAGACATTGGTCCTTTTGCTGGAAAACATGGAGGAGAAATTATTTCGCAAGGAAAATTAAGTGACATAAAAAAAAGTAGTTCTTTGACAGCTGATTATCTTAATAATATTAAGCAAATAATCAAGCCAAGTAAACGAAGAAAAGGAAACTCTAAAAAAATCACATTAACTGGATGTACTGGTAATAATCTAAAAAATGTAAGTCTTTCAATTCCATTAAATAAAATGATTGGAGTAACTGGTGTTTCAGGAAGTGGTAAGTCATCTCTTATAAACGAAACTTTATATCCAATAATGAACAACCATTATTATAATGGGTTTAAAGATATACTTCCATATAAATCAATTAAAGGTCTTGAACATATTGATAAAGTAATCGATATTAATCAATCTCCTATTGGACGAACACCAAGAAGTAACCCTGCTACTTATACTGGTTTGTTTTCTGAAGTTAGAAACCTATTCTCTAAAGTTCCTGAATCGTTAATTAGAGGTTATAAACCAGGAAGATTCAGTTTTAATGTGACTGGTGGTAGATGTGAAAATTGTAAAGGTGGTGGTTTAAAATTAATTGAAATGAATTTTTTACCTGATGTATTTGTTGAATGTGAGATGTGTTTAGGAAAAAGGTTTAACAGAGAGACATTAGACATAAGATATAAAGGTAAATCAATTAGCGATGTACTTCAAATGACAATAAATGAAGCTGTAAGCTTTTTTGAACATATTACGAAAATTTATAAAAAATTAAAAACAATTCAAGATGTTGGGTTAGGTTATATAAGCTTAGGTCAACAAAGCACTACATTATCTGGTGGAGAAGCTCAAAGAATTAAACTTGCAACTGAATTGTCCAAAATTGATACTGGTAATACATTTTATATTTTAGATGAACCTACCACCGGACTACATTTTGAAGATATAAGAGTATTAATGATTGTGTTAAATAAACTTGTTGATAAAGGAAATACTGTTTTAGTAATAGAACATAATTTAGATGTAATAAAAATGGTAGACCACATTATTGATATTGGACCTGAGGGTGGTAAGAGAGGTGGTAATATTATTTTTGAAGGAAAACCAGAAGATATTGTTAAGAATAATACTAGTTACACTGGACAGTTCTTAAAAAAAGAATTAAATTAGAAAAAAAAAGACTATGTCAAGATTAAACCCAAAAGGATGGAATGAAATAAAAACCAATGACTCATGGGCCATATTTAAAATTATGGGGGAGTTTGTTAATGGTTTTGAAAAAATGAGCAAAATAGGACCATCCGTTTCAATATTTGGATCTGCAAGAACTAAAAGAGATAATGAATATTATGAATTATCAGTTGAAATCGCTAAAAGCATTGTTAAAGCTGGATATGGAGTAATTACTGGTGGTGGTCCAGGTATTATGGAGGCGGCTAATAAAGGAGCTAAAGAAAATAATGGAAGATCAGTTGGTCTTTGTATTGAATTACCTTTTGAACAGTTTGATAATGTCTACGTAGATGATGATAAAAAAATTGACTTTGATTATTTCTTTGTTAGAAAAGTTGTATTCATGAAGTATTCTCAAGGATTTGTTGTTATGCCTGGTGGTTTTGGAACTTTAGATGAATTATTTGAAGCAATAACCCTAATACAAACACATAAAATTGAGAAGTTTCCAATAATTCTAGTTGGAACTAAATTTTGGTCAGGTTTATTAAATTGGATTAAACAAACTCTTTTAGATGAAACAAATAATATTAGTAAAAAAGATTTAGATTTGATTCATTTGGTTGACACAAAAGAAGAAGTAATTGAGATTTTAGAGCAGTTTCATAAAAGTTATGGTCTTAGTCCGAACTTTTAAAAAACTACATTTTGAAAAAAATTCTAACCCCAATACTTTCACTATACACAGTTTTATTATTTAGTCAATATGACATAAAGATTTTTGTTGAGTTAGACACATTATCTAATGTTCTAGAAGTAAATCAAGAAATAGAAGTAATTCAATCAAATAACATCAAGGAAGACTTAATATTTCTTCTAGATTGGAATAATAGTTTTATTTCTAAACAAACTCCTTTGGCTAAAAGTTTTTCAGAAGAATACAATAAAATCTTTCATTTAGCAAAAAATAAAGAACGAGGATTCACTAATATAAAATCTATTAAAAATGGTAATGGTGATAAATTAAATTTTTTTCGACTAGAATCTAATCAAGATGTTATAGCTGTAAAGCTTGACTCAACAAGTTCAGTTGTCAAAGTTGAATATAATATTAAGATTCCGAGTAAAAAATTTACGGGGTATGGATACACTAAGTCAAATGAATATTATTTACAATACTGGCATTTAGCTCCGTCTTTGAAAATTGATAGGTGGACCTTTTACAGTAATAAAAATTTAAACGATATTCCAAACTCTAAATATAATATTACCGAATTAGAAATTAAAATTCCTGAAAATTATAAAATTTCAACAGAACTAAAACAAAGAAAAAATGAATTAATAAAAGATGGTTATAATTACTCATACTGGAAGTCGAAAAACCTAAATGATCCAAAGATATATATTGAAAAAGAAAAAACTTTTAAGAAATTAACAGGTTTAAAAAACATTTACAGTAACTATTTTAAAATAATCGAAAAAATAACTGAAGATCAGCTTAAGATAAGCAATGCTAAAGTTGTAGATTTTTTAAAAAATGAATTAGATCTAAGTTTAAATCATAAAATTCTTCTTAGCAAGACAGATTTTAAAGAAAATAAAATATATGATTTAAATATATTAAATGAAATTTTAGAAGTATATCCAAATGAATTTATATATGAACTACAATTACTTAAAGTTTTACTTAGTAAAGTATTAGATAATTCGTTAATAATTAATCCAAGAGAAGATTACTGGATAAAGGACGGAATTCAAACCTATATGTTGATTGAATATGTAGAAAAGAAATACCCAAATATTACTTTGGCTGGAAATTTATCCAAATATCCAGGTTTGAAAACCTTGTACGCTTCAAAATTAAAGTACAATGAAAAATACTTTCTTAGTGTTTCTCATATGGATAGGATTAATAACACTCAGAGTTTAGATACACCTAAAGATTCATTATTAAAATTCAATGAAAAAATAGCTAACAAACACAAGTCTGGTTTAATTTTTTATGATATTCTTTCAAAAAACAAAAAAGATGAATTTTCTGTGATTATTAAAAATACTTTAAAATCAAAAAATCAAAACTCAGTTTATTATTTTAAAAATGAATTAAAGAGAAAATTTGATTATGAAAAATCATACATTGATTCTATTTTAAAACTTAAAACTATAGATCATTTAAATTATTTTTCTAAAATGAAGAAAGAATCAAATAATTTAAAATCTAAGCCACTTAAGTTGAAAATAGGCAAAGATATTGAAGATCCTGATTTCAATCATATTTATATCACACCAATTGTAAGCTATAAAAATATATACGATGGAATAAATATTGGCGCCCAAATTCATAATAGATCTATTTTAAAAAAGGAATTTAATTATAAATTAAAACCCTTATATAGTGTAAATTCCAAAGAACTTTCAGGATCAGCAATAATATACAAAACAAAGAATATTCGAAATAAAGATCTATTTATGATAAACTATGGTTTATATGGGAATATTAGTTCTTATGATCAAAATTCATTAGCAAAAATATATACTCCATTTATCAATTTTAACTTCAGAGAAAGTTCAAATCTTAGAGATAACAAATTAAATTCATTGAATGTTAGATTTTTAAAAATATCAAATAATGGAAATACAGACATCACCCCTGAGTATCAAATATTTAATGTAAAATATATGAATTTAAAATCAGGTGTGATAGATCACAAAAAATGGTTTTTAGATTATCAAATTTCAAAAAGTTTTTCTAAAATATCATTTAGCTATGAGTTTAGAAAATTATTTAAAAATAATAGGGAATTAAACATTAGATTGTTCACTGGATATTTTATTTCAAATAAAAATAGTAACAATGATTATTTTGATTTTTCTTTGGACCGTCCTACAGATTATTTGTATGATTATAATTACTATGGAAGATCTGAAAATAATGGATTTTTTAGTCAACAAATTATTATGGCTGAAGGCGGGTTTAAATCGAAATTAATCAACCCTCGCAGTAATAACTTTATTTCAACAATTAACTTGAGTACTACATTATGGAAGAACTTATTATTTTATGTCGATTTAGGGGTTTTAAATTCCAAAATAAATAACTCATTTAGAACAGTTTTTGACTCTGGTATTAGGTTCAATATTATTGCTGATTATTTTGAGATTTACTTTCCGATTAAATCAAGTAATGGACTTGAAATTAAAAGCCCAAATTATAACGAAAAAATTAGATTTTTATTCACATTTGAACCTGATGTGCTTTTAGGATTATTTAGAAGGAAATGGTACTAAAGTTGATTACTGAGATTGCGTAAAAGGTATAGATTAACTACATTTGCAAAATCTTAATCACCTTAATTAATGATGAAAATTTCCAAAGATGCTAATCCAGTATTATCCTACAAAGGTTTTGTTGATGAAGTTATTGATGATTATAAAATTGCTGTTACAAGTAGAGAATGTAGTATTCTCGGAAGAAGAGAAGTTTTAACTGGAAAAGCTAAATTTGGAATTTTTGGAGATGGAAAAGAAGTTCCTCAACTTGCAATGGCAAAGTCTTTTAAAAATGGTGACTTTAGATCTGGTTATTACAGAGACCAAACTTTTATGATGGCTATTGGAAAGCTAACATCTTTAGAATTTTTTGCTGGTTTATATGCTCACACTGACCTAGATTATGATCCAATGAGTGCTGGAAGACAAATGGGTGGGCATTTCACTACTCACAGCTTAGATGATCAGTATGAATGGAAAGATTTAACTGCACAAAAAAATTCAAGTTCTGACATATCTCCTACAGCTAGTCAAATGCCTAGATTATTAGGTTTGGCTCAGGCTTCAAAAATATATAGACATAACAAAGACTTTGATTCCAAAAAGTTTTCTAAAAACGGAAATGAAATTGCATGGGGAACCATTGGAAACGCTAGTACAAGTGAAGGGTTGTTTTTTGAAACTATCAATGCTGCTGGCGTATTACAAGTTCCCATGATTACAAGTATTTGGGATGATGAATACGGAATATCTGTACATGCTAAACACCACACTACAAAGGAAAATATCTCTGAAATACTAAAAGGATTTCAAAAAACAAACACAAAGAACGGATATGAAATAATGGAAGTTAAAGGATGGGATTATGTTAACTTGATTAAAGTTTATGAGAAAGCTGAAAAAACTTGTAGAGAAAATCATATACCCATTTTAATTCATGTTACTGACCTTACTCAACCCCTAGGGCATTCTACTTCTGGATCTCATGAGAGGTATAAAGATGTTGATCGTTTAGATTGGGAAAAGCGTTTCGATTGCAATTCTAAAATGAGAGAGTGGATAATTTCTAATAATATAAGTACCAATAACGAGTTATTAGAGATAGAGAGAATAATAAAAAAACAAGTTAAAGAAGACAAAGCTAAAGCTTGGAAAGCTATTATGTCTGCAAACAAGAAAAACAGAGATGAACTATTAAACATAGTGCACAAAATAGATAGTCAATTTATTTCTGTTAAAATAAAAACATTGATCGATTCATTAACAAGTATTTCTGAACCTAATAAAAAAGATGTAATATCTACAGCTAGAAAAGTCATTCATAACTTAAATAAAGTCGATTTAAATTTAAAAAAAGAACTAGTTAATTGGATAAATTCTAACGATAACATTAATTACTCTGATTACAGCTCGCACCTTTACAGCGAATCAATATATAGTCCTCTAAAAATAAAGGAAGTAAAACCAAAGTATAACCCTGATTGTAAAGATGTTGATGCAAGGATTATTTTAAGAAATAATTTTGATAATATATTAGACACAAAAAAAAATGTAATCATATTTGGTGAAGATACCGGTAAGATCGGCGATGTAAACCAAGGATTAGAAGGCTTACAAGATAAATATGGAGATGTAAGAGTCTCTGATACTGGGATTCGAGAGGCTACTATAATTGGGCAAGGAATTGGGCTTTCATTAAGAGGTCTAAGACCAATTGCTGAAATTCAATACTTAGATTACTTATTATATGCTATCCAAATTATGAGTGATGACTTGGCTACACTTCACTATAGAACTAAAGGAAAGCAAAAAGCTCCGATGATTATTAGAACAAGAGGTCATAGATTAGAGGGTATTTGGCATTCAGGTTCTCCTTTAGGTGGAATCGTTAATTTCTTAAGAGGTATATACGTTTTAGTCCCTAGAAATATGACTAAAGCGGCTGGGTTTTATAATACAATGCTAGATAGTGATCAACCTTGTCTATTGATTGAATGTTTAAATGCATACAGAGTTAAAGAAAAAGAACCTTCAAACCTTGCGGAAATAAGAACACCTGTAGGTGAAATAGAAATAATTAACTCTGGGAGTGATATTACAGTAGTTTCGTATGGTTCAACATTAAACTTAATACAAGAGATTATACATGATTTATCTGAATTTAATATCTCTATAGAACTCATTGATATACAAACTTTAATACCTTTTGATATCGAAAAAGGAATTTCTAAAAGTGTTTCAAAAACAAATAGACTACTAATAATTGACGAAGATGTCCCTGGAGGTGGAACAGGATTTATTTTAAGTCAATTAATGTCTAAACAAAATATTTATAATTTTTTAGACAGCGAACCAAAAATATTAAGTGCAAAAGATCATAGACCAGCTTATGGAACTGACGGAGATTATTTTTCTAAACCTTCAAAAGAAGATATTTTTGAAAAAATTTACGAAATGATGAATGACGCGGATCCTCAACTATATCCAAAATTAATGTAATAGCTTAAATATTAATTCTTTAAGAATATCTGAATTAGATGTATTATTAGCTCCAAGTCCTTTAGATTTTAAATCAAATTCTCTTAAAATAGAAATTTTAGATGAAATAGTTTTCATAGAATAATTTCTTGCAGCTGATGAATAATCTTTGACAAAATATGGGTTTACTTTTAGTGCAGATGCTATCGACTTATCAGATTTATCTGAAAGGCTATGATATATAAATAGTTTAATAAAAAAATCAAAAACTAAGGAAATAACTACAACTAAAGGATTTGACTTAGGGTTTTTAGAGAAGTAATCAATGATTTTCATACATTTAAATAAATCTCTTTCACCAATTGCTTTTCTTAATTCAAATACATTAAACTCTTTAGATATTCCGATATATTTTTCTATATCATCCTGAGTAATTGTTTTATTTTTTCCTTTTAAAACTATTAACTTGTCTAATTCATTTGCAATTTTATTAATTTCTGTTCCTAATAACTCGGTAATTAAAAATGAGGACTTTTTGTCGATAATAAAATTGAAAGATTTTAAGTAAGATAAAATCCAATCTTGAGCCTTATTTTCATATAATCTTTTGCTTTCATAAATTAAACCATTCTTTAAAATTGCTTTATAGATTGCTTTTCTTTTATCTAAAGACTTATGTTTAAAATTTAATACTAATATAGTTGAGTTTATGGGATTATTTACATAATTAAGTAGATCGTCTAATGAGTTTCCTTCAACATCTTTTTTTGAAAGATCTTGAGCCTCTTTTACAACAACCAGCTTTCTTTCTGACATTACAGGATATTGTTTTGATGTTGAAATTATATCACTAATTAGCGTATCTTTTCCATAAAGTATATTTAAATTGAAATCTTTCTCATGATCTTGAAGAGAATTATTAATAATTAATTTTGTCAAATAATCGATATAATATTCTTCTTCACCCATAAATAAATAAACAGGTGAATAAGTATTATTTTTTATATCATTTTCTATTTGTTTAATTAAATTCATAAAAAAATACGAGATTTGTACTATGTTACAGTTAGACTTTCCAAATTATACATTTAAAATCAAAAATAGTGGAAATGGTGACTATATTTTTGATGAAATTAGAAAAAAATATATTAAGCTAACTAAAGAAGAATGGGTTAGACAAAATTGTGTTAAATTTCTTATAAATGAAAAGAATTTTCCTAGTATTTTAATTAACATTGAAAAGACAATAAAAATAAATAAAATAAATAAAAGGTACGATATAGTTGTTTATAAGCCAGACGGAAGAATCAAGTTGTTGGTAGAATGTAAATCTCCTGAAATTAAAATAAATCAAAAGACTTTTGATCAAATTGCCGTTTATAACATGAATCTAAAATCTGAACTATTAATGGTTACAAATGGATTAGAACATTATTATTGTCAAATTAATTACGAAAAGGGATATTACACTTTTTTAAAGGATCTTAAAAACTAAATGAAGTTAGCTATTGTTATAATAAATTGGAATGGAGTAAAACTATTAAAAAAGTTTTTGATGCCTTTGACTACTCACAATAATAACGAAAATGAAATCTATGTAATAGATAACAATTCTAGTGATGATTCAATTGATTATATAAAAACAAATTTTCCTAAAATTAAAATTATTGAAAATCCTAAAAATTATGGTTATGCCAAGGGGTATAATGAAGGTATAAAAAAGATTAATGCCGATATTTTATGCTTACTAAATAATGATGTTGAGGTTACCAAAAATTGGATTACTCCTATAATGGACGAATTTAAGGTTAATTCTACAACAGCAGCCATTCAACCCAAAATATTAAATTACAAAAACAAGGATTATTTTGATTACGCAGGTGCTGCAGGGGGTTATATGGATTGCTTGGGTTATCCTTATTGTGATGGTCGTGTTCATAACTTATTAGAAAAAGACAACAAACAATATGATTATAATAAAGAAATATTTTGGGCTTCTGGTGCTTGTTTATTTATAAGAAAAGAAGTTTTTACTAATTTGAATGGTTTTGACGAGTCATTTTTTAACCACATGGAAGAAATTGATTTGTGTTGGAGAATATTAAAAAGTGGATTTAAAATTAAGTATTTGTACAAATCAAAAGTATTTCATGTTGGTGGAGCTACCCTAAAATATAATGATCCAAAAAAAACATTTTATAATTTTAGAAATAGCCTTTTCACAATTACAAAGAATTCAGAAAAAAACCTTTTCATAAAGCTTTTCTTTAAAATGATAATTGATGGATTAATCGGAATTTACTATCTGTTGACATTTAAATTTCTAAATCTTTTTGCAATAATTAAAGCTCACTTTGCGTTTTATATGCAAATACCTAGATTGATTAAACAAAGAAATGATACAAATTCAAACTTTAAAGGTTTCGAATCTACTTTTTTAATCACAAAGTATTTTAAGTTAAAATTTGTTAAGTTTTTTAGTAATTAACTTTAGCTTTTTTTTACTTTTACATTATTAGTTTAATTTTTTTAAAAATATCAGATGAAAAAACCAATTTTATTAAGTTTATTAACAGTTTTAATTTTAAGCTCTTGTGTCACCAAAAAAGAATACACATCACTAGAAAATAAACACAGAAAAACTCAGGACTTATTGAATACAGCGACTGTAAAATTAAATGCTTGCATTGAAGAAAAAGCTTCAGCAGTTGCATTATCAACTGCCTACAAAGATCAAGTTGAGGATTTAAGAAGAACTACACGTGATTTAATGGTCAGTACTAAAGATTTAACAATATTAACTTCAAAGGGTGCTGATAATTTAGAAAGATCTTTAGAGAGTATGAAAGAGAAAGATCTTAAAATATCAAGACTTCAAGACGCGGTAAATAAAAAAGATAGTGTAACCTTAGCTATTGTTACAAGTTTGAAAAAAGAAATTGGTATTAATGATCCAGACATTGAGGTTAATGTTGAAAAAGGGGTGGTATTTATATCTCTATCTGATAAACTTCTTTTTAAAAGTGGTAGCTATGTAGTAACTGAAAGAGCTAAAGAAATTCTAGCTAAAGTAGCTACCGTTGTTAATGCAAAACCAGATTTCGAATGTATGGTCGAGGGTCATACTGATAGTCAATCTTATCAAAAAGGAGTTTTACTTGACAACTGGGATTTAAGTGTTAAAAGATCTACATCAATTGTACGTGTTTTAGAAACGTTAGATGTTAATCCTCAAAAATTAATTGCAGCTGGTAGAAGTTACCATGTTCCACTAGTTGATAACGAAACAGCAGCAAATCGCTCTATAAACAGAAGAACAAGAATTGTAATTATGCCAAAAATTGATCAGTTTTATGATATGATTGAAAAAGAAATGAAAAATATGACTGAATAATCTTTTATTTGAAATTAATAAAAAAAAGGTTTAACAATTGTTAAACCTTTTTTTTATCCTATAATTTTAAGTTTTGCGAATCTTAACAATAATTTTTTTAATCCTCCATTTTCAAATTTAATTTCTGCCTTAACGTCTGCTCCTCTTCCTTCAATATTTACAACTTCACCTTTTCCAAATCTAATATGTTCTACTACATTACCTACCACTAGCTTATTGTCAAATAGATTGCTTTTATTTGAAGTTTCTTGAATTTTCTTAAAATTGCCCTTAGGTTTTGCAGTAACCTTCTTAAACCTAAGCTTATTAAAGCTAGGTTCGTGATTAGGGGTTGAGCGAATTAAAGGCTTAAATTTGTTTTCATTTATTGGTGTTAGTATATCAAGATATTCTTCATTAATTTCATCAATAAATCTACTTGGTTCGGAATCTGTTAATTTACCCCATCTATATCTTGAGAGAGCATAAGATAAATAAGCTTCTTTTTCAGCTCTAGTTAATGCTACATAAAACAATCTTCTTTCTTCTTCCAAATCATTTCTTGAGTTTAAATTCATTGCACTAGGAAAAAGGTTTTCTTCTAAACCAACTATATATACAATCGGAAATTCTAGCCCTTTAGCTAGGTGAATAGTCATTAACGCTACTTTATTTGTGTCTTGGTCATCTTTATCTAAATCTGTAGCCAAAGCTACATCTTCTAAGAATTCACTTATTGAGCCCGTAGATTCAGGGATTTCCTTTTGAATTTCAACAAAATCTTTAATACCATTTAACATCTCTTCAATATTTTGAATTTTTGCTTGATCCTCTACAGATGTTAATGCACTATAGGTTTTAATAATTCCTGTATCGTTTACTACTTCTTTAGCAATATCAAAAGCATTTTTGGTCCTTGCTGAAATTTTAAATGATTCAATAAGATTTATAAAATTTGAAACTTTTAGTTTAATAGATGTACTAATATTTACCTCAATCCTATCTAGATCTTTACATAAACTAAATAAAGATACATTTGTAGTATTTGCCTGGACAATCAATTTATTAATTGTAGTTTGACCTATTCCTCTGGTAGGAAAATTAATAACTCTTTTAAAAGCTTCTTCATCATTTTCGTTAATGATTAAACGCAAGTAAGCCAGAACATCTTTTATTTCTTTTCTTTGGTAAAATGAAAGTCCTCCATATACTCTGTAAGGAATATTTCTTTTTCTTAAAGAATCTTCAAAAGCTCTGGATTGAGCATTTGTTCTGTATAAAATAGCAAAATCTTTGTTTTGTAACTGTTGAGAGTTTTTATTTTCAAATATAGAACTTGCTACAAACCTACCTTCTTCACCATCTGTTAAAAGTCTATTGACTTTGATCTTACTTCCTTCATCATTATCAGTCCAAACAACCTTTTCTAATCTTTTTTGGTTTTTTTCAATTAAGCTATTAGCAGCTTTCACAATATTCTTAGTAGATCTATAATTTTGTTCCAATTTAAATAATTTAACATCATCATAATCTTTTTGAAAATTTAAAATATTATTAATGTTTGCGCCTCTAAAGCCATAAATACTTTGTGCATCATCTCCTACTACGCAAATATTCTGAAATTTATCAGAAAGAGCTTTAACAATTAAATATTGTGAATGATTTGTGTCTTGATACTCATCTACCAATACATATCTAAACATATTTTGATATTTTGACAAAACTTGAGGGAATCTAGACAATAATTCATTAGTTTTTAAAAGTAAGTCATCAAAGTCCATTGCGCCAGCTTTAAAACATCTATTAACATACTCAGAATATATGTCAATTAATCTAGGTCTTCGAGCTTGTCTATCTGATTCAATTAGCTCATTGTTAGAATTGTATGCTTTAACAGTAATTAGACTGTTTTTATAGCTTGATATTCTAGAGTATACCTGTTTATATTTATAAATTTCTTTGTCAAGATTCAATTCAGAAATAATTGAAGAAACGAGCTTTTGAGAATCTTGAGTATCATAAATAGTGAAATTTGTTGGGTAACCTAATTTATCTGCCTCAATTCGTAAAATCTTAGCAAAAACAGAATGAAAAGTACCAATCCATAAATTTTTAGACTCATTATCGTCAAGCATTGAGGATATTCTTTCTTTCATTTCCCTGGCTGCTTTATTTGTAAAGGTTAGAGCTAAAATATTAAAAGCATCCACTCCTTTACTCATTAAATAAGCAATTTTATAGGTTAAAACCCTAGTTTTTCCAGATCCTGCACCTGCAATAACAATCATTGGCCCATCTGTTTGTAATGTAGGCTCTAGCTGAGATGGATTTAAATTCTGTAGTAAATTATTCAAATATTATATTTTAAAAAGTGAAATTAGATAATGTATAGGAAATTTTAATAATTTATATCTAATAATTATAAACAATTTAATATGGACAATAAATAATGAATTAAGTAAAAAAATATTATTTTTATTTCGATGAACCATAACTTACTAAATACTCCAATTGATTACTTAAAAGGACTTGGAGTAAACAGGTCTGAAATATTAAAAAAAGAATTAAAAATTTTTAATTATAAGGATTTGATAAACTTATTTCCCAACAGATACATTGATAAGTCTAAATATTACAAAATTAAAGACCTTCCTAATTTTAGTTCTGATGTTCAAATAATTGGTAAAATTTCAAATATTAGTGAAATAGGTATCGGAAGAAAAAAAAGATTAATCGCACATTTAACTGATGGTGAGAATGAAATTGAACTAATCTGGTTTAAATCTTTAAAGTGGCTAAAAAAGAGTTTACTAATAAATACCAAATACATAGTATATGGGAAATTAAATTTTTTTGGTAATAAAATATCAATTCCACATCCAGAATTAGAAATTTTTAAATCTGATAATCTAAGTAGAAGATTAAAAATTCAACCAATTTATCCATCAACTGAAAATTTGATAAAAAAAGGAGTTAGTAATAAAGTGATTTCTAATTTGATTAAGACATTACTATTCGATATAAAATTGAAGTTTAGTGAGACTATTCCTAATTACTTAATAAAAGAATTAAAATTATTAGATAAAAACACATCTATTTATAATATTCATTTTCCAAATAATAATGAATTATTGGAAGAATCAATTAGAAGGTTGAAATTTGAAGAATTACTTTTCCTTCAGCTACAATTATTAAAAAAAAATATAAATAGAAAAGACAAAATTAAAGGCTACAACTTTAGTGTTGTTGGAAATAATTTTAATAAATTTTATAAAGAAATCTTGACTTTTGAATTAACTAATGCCCAAAAGAAAGTTTTAAAAGAAATTCGAAATGATTTAGGAAGTAATGCTCAAATGAATAGGCTACTACAAGGAGACGTAGGTTCTGGTAAGACTATAATTGCTTTTATGACTATTCTAATCGCATTAGATAATGGTTACCAAGCATGTTTAATGGCGCCAACTGAAATTTTGTCAGTACAACATTTTGAAGGGTTTATTGAAATGTCTAAATTACTTAATATCAATATAGTAATACTCACTGGTTCAACCAAAGCTTCACGTAAAAAAGAAATTTATGAGTCACTAGAGAGTGGTAAAATAGATATTATTGTTGGTACACATTCTTTAATTCAAGACAAAGTTAAATTTAAAAATTTAGGGCTTGCTATTATTGACGAACAACATAAGTTTGGTGTTGCACAAAGAAGTAAGTTATGGGCAAAAAGCACAACCCCTCCGCATATATTAATTATGACCGCAACTCCAATCCCTAGAACACTAGCCATGAGCGCATATGGTGATCTTGACATATCATTAATTGACGAACTACCCCCTGGGAGAAGAGAAATAACAACCGTTCATAGACTTGACAGCAACAGATTAAGTGTTTTTAAATTCATCAAAGAACAAATTAATGAAGGACGACAAATATATATTGTATACCCTTTAATTGAAGAAAGTAAAAATATGGACTTCAAAGATCTTATGGACGGATACGAAAGTCTTTCCAGAGAATTTAATCAGCCTAAATACCAAATATCTATTGTTCATGGAAGGATGAAAGCTCAAGACAAAGAGTTTGAAATGAAAAGATTCGAAAATAAAAAAACTCAAATACTTATAGCCACTACAGTAATTGAAGTTGGAGTAAATATTCCAAACGCTTCAGTCATGATTATAGAAAGCTCAGAAAGGTTTGGACTTTCTCAACTACACCAATTAAGAGGTCGTGTAGGAAGAGGAATTCACAAAAGCTACTGCATATTAATGTCTGGAAACAAGTTAAGTAATGAGAGTAAACTAAGACTCAAAACAATGACACAAACCAATAATGGATTTTTAATCGCAGAAAAAGACCTAGAAATTAGAGGTCCAGGAGATATAATGGGAACCCAGCAAAGTGGAGTTATTGATCTAAAAATAGCAGATTTAATTTCAGATAAAAAAATGTTAACTTATGCTAGAAAATTTGCAAAGAAAATTTTAGAGGATGATAAAAATCTTACCAAAGATAAAAACAATAATTTATTGAATACTTATAATCATTTAGTTAAAAATAAAGACCTTTGGAGCTATATCGGATAAATAATAAAAATTTTAATTTCCTTGCAGAAATTTTATTGTACTATTAAATTCGTTAATAAATTCAGTGTATTTTTCTCCAGTTGCAGGCCCATTAAACCCAGTATGGATTTTTATCACATCCTTGTTTTTATCTAAAAAAATTGTCGTGGGATATGAAATTATTTTATTGAGCATTGGGAATTTTTCTAATGCCCTACTCTTATCCGAACTGCCATATTGCGCTAATAAAATTGGATAATTAATACCTAACTGTTTTTTTAATTTTTGAATACTATTTAATGCATCATCCTTAGTTTTTGCATACTCAAATGCTAAAGCAACAAACTCAATATCCTTGAGTTCATTTTTATTCATATAATCCACATAAAACTTAGATTCGTCAAGACAATTAGAACACCAGCTACCCATTAATTGGACAACCATCGACTTACCATCATAAAACTTATCATCAATTGAGATTAATTTACCTAAAGTGTTTTCAAATGAAAAGTCAAACTTTTGGTTCTTACCCTTTAGGGAAGTTAAACTGTATTCATTTGATAACTCAAAATCATTATCTAGAACACCCTTTACTATCGTTTTAGAGTGGTTTCCTGCATACATCACCCCTTCAATGCTGTCTTTATTCATTTCAGCTTCAAAAAGGTAGGCTCTTGATCCGTTAAATGTTGATAAAACTATTTTATTTTCTTTATAACCACCATGCATATATCCATAATCTCCGGTAGTTGTTCTAAAAGTTGCACTAATTTCATTTTCTCCAATAGAATTAAATATACCTACAGAAAAAGATGCATTATCCTTATTAGGGTTAAAAGTAAACTTCCATCTGTTCAGGGTTAATTTTTTATTCTCATCAAAGTCAATATTAAAACGATTATTATTTTTGTAAGAACTAAAAGGGACAGACCTATCTAAACTCTCAATAGTAAAAAAACCATTAATTTTGTTCTCAACCAAGACCCCTTTAATAAACCCCTCAAATACTTTTGATTTAATAAAAATTGAGTCCTTTGAGTAAACTATCGAAAAGTCAACAATTTCTGATGAATTCTGAACAACTAGTGTACTGTCATTTGTTACAGAAAAATTAAAAGGTAAGTATTTATTATTTTCAACTTCTAACCTACCCACATAATCCCCTAACTCCAATTTTTCACTATCTTCTGAATTACATGATATCAAAAGAATACAACCAAATACAACAAGAAAAAAACGCATAAATATTTTCATTTTAAATAACGTAAAACTTATTATTAAAAAAACTTAATCAATTTCATTACAAACTTAGTATTATTATATTTGTATTATTAAATATAAACAATGAAAATATCTTATAACTGGATAAAGCAATTTATTAATCTTAAAGACTCATCTGATGAAACTGCAAAACTTCTAACTGAACTTGGACTTGAAGTAGAGGGTGTTTCCAAATTTGAATCCGTAAAAGGCGGATTAAAAAATGTAGTTATAGGAAAAGTTATTTCATGCGAAAAGCACCCCAATGCCGATAGACTTAAAGTAACTTCAGTCAATGTAGGAGAAAAACAAAATCTTCAAATAGTTTGCGGAGCTCCAAATGTTAAGTCTGGACAAACTGTTGCTGTAGCAAAGGTTGGTGCAAAACTGTATTTCAATGACAAAGAAATAACAATTAAAAAAAGTAAAATAAGAGGAGAAAGCAGTCAAGGTATGATATGTGCAGAAGACGAACTAGGCTTAGGAAGTTCTCACGATGGAATTATTGTATTTAAAAAGGAACAGGAACCAGGAACTTTAGTCAATAAATTATATGATATTGAAAACGATGAAATTTTCGACATAGGTTTAACTCCAAACAGATCCGACGCAATGAGTCACTATGGAGTTGCTAGAGATTTAAAAGTTGGACTAACTCAAAAGGGAATTAAATTAGAATTGATTACTCCGTCAGTAAGTGATTTTAATATAGATAATAGAGCAGTAAGTTTAAAATTAAATGTCAAAAACTCTCACAAAGCTCCTAGATATTGCGGAATAGTAATTAATAATATTACTGTAAAAGAGTCTCCTGAATGGTTAAAAAACAGATTAAAATCTATTGACCTCACACCTATTAACAATATTGTAGATATAACAAATTACGTTTTACACGACTTAGGTCAACCTTTACATGCCTTTGATTACGACAGCATAGTCGATAATAAAATCGAGGTTACAACATTAAAGAAAGGCACAAAATTCACATCTTTAGATGGAATCGAGAGAGAATTAACTGATTTAGATTTAATGATATGCAGTGGAAATAAACCGCTCTGCATGGCTGGAATATTTGGTGGATTAAATTCAGGTGTTAATAAATCAACTAAGTCGATATTTTTAGAAAGTGCTTATTTCGATCCAATTACAATAAGAAAATCTGCTAAACATCACGGACTTAACACTGATGCATCATACAGATTTGAAAGAGGAGTTGATCCTAATATCACAAAATATGCCTTAAAAAGAGCTGCTATTTTAATTAAAGAAATTAGTGGTGGAGTTATTTCTAGTGAAATCGAAGACTTGTATCCTAATAAGTTTGATGATTTTAAGGTTCTATTAAATTACGACCAAGTTGATAAGCTTATAGGTCAAAAAATTGATCACGAAACAATTAAAGAGATTCTAACATCTTTAGATATAAAAATTAATAGCATTACTGAAACTAGGTTAGGACTTAGTATTCCTTTTTACAGAAATGATATCCAAAGAGAAGCAGACGTTATCGAAGAAATATTACGAGTTTATGGCTATAATAACATCAAATCAAACCACAAGCTTAACTCTTCTATAAGTGATATTAAGCTTTTTTCAGAACACAATGTTCAAAACTCAATAAGTGACATTTTAGTTTCCCTAGGCTTTTATGAAATAATGACAAACTCATTAACTTCTCCGGCGTACAGTAATTTAAGTAATGATGATCACACAGAAAATGATATTAAAATTTTAAATTCACTTAGCTTAGATCTTTCTGTATTAAGACAAAACATGTTATTTTCTGGACTTGATGTTACTTCTCACAACATAAACCGAAAACAATCAGATTTAAAATTATTTGAATTTGGTAAAACCTATAAATTAATCAATCAAGAAAGGATTGAGGCTAAAAAACTCTCTCTTTACATCACAGGAGATTTATCTAAAAAAAATTGGAACACAAAAAAAGTTAAAACTGACTACTACTACACTAAAGGAATAGTTAAATCAATACTTGACAGAATAGGCATAAAAAATACCTTATCGAAACCAACTACACTTTCTAATTTACAAGAGGGTGAATCATTGTTTTTAGGTAAAAAAGAAATAGCTACTTACGGATCAGTAAAAAAAATAATTCTTGAGAGCTTTAACATAGATCAAGAAGTATTTTATGTTGAATTTAAATGGGACACAATTATTTCAATGACCAATAACAAACCTATACATGTTGATGAAATACCAAAATTCCCTGAAGTTAGTAGAGATTTATCCTTATTAATAGATAAAAATGTAGACTTTGAATCAATTTATAATAGCTGTATAAAAATTGATAAAAAACTAATTAAAGATGTTAGCTTATTTGACGTGTATGAGGGCAATAAATTACCTGAAAATAAAAAAAGCTACGGATTAAGCCTAAACATTTCTAGTAATGAAAAAACATTATCAGACAAAGAAATTGATAATTTAATGCTTAAAATTACTAAAAACCTAAATTTAAATTTTGGGGCTGAATTAAGAAACTAATTACCATACATTTTATTCCTTAACTCTTTGATTTTATCATCCTGCATATACTCATCAAACTTCATAAATCTGTCAATAATTCCTTTTGGTGTTAGCTCTACGACTCTATTAGCAATTGATTGAGCAAATTGATGATCATGAGTTGTAAACAAAACTGTTCCTTTAAATTTACTCAAAGAATTATTAAAAGCGGTTATACTTTCTAAATCAAGATGATTAGTTGGTTCATCTAACATTAAAACATTAGCTCTAAACATCATCATTCTAGATAACATACATCTAACTTTTTCACCTCCAGATAATATGTTACATTTTTTTAGTGCCTCTTCTCCACTAAAAACCATTTTTCCTAAGAAACCTCTAAGATAAACTTCTTCTCTTTCCTCTTCAGTTGTAGCCCACTCTCTCAACCATTCAACTAAACTCAAATCCTTATTAAAAAACTCATGATTATCAATTGGCAAATATGATTGTGAAGTTGTAATACCCCAATTAAATTTTCCTGAATATTTATTTTCGTTTGAATTAATAATTTCATAAAAAGCAGTAGTGGCTCTGGAATCTTTAGAAAAAACAACGACCTTATCCCCTTTAGCTATATTGAGATCAATTTTATCAAAAAGCTTTTTATCATCAAGAGAGTAGGAAAGGTTTTCGATATTTAGTATCTGATCACCAGCCTCTCTATCTCTTTCAAATATAATTGCTGGATATCTCCTACTAGATGGTTTAATCTCCTCAATATTAAGTTTATCGATCATTTTTTTTCTACTAGTAGCCTGTTTACTCTTTGCCACGTTAGCACTAAATCTTGCGATAAATTCTTGTAATTCCTTCTTTTTTTCCTCAGCTTTTTTATTTTGTTGAGTACGCTGACGTAATGCTAACTGAGATGATTCGTACCAAAAAGTATAGTTTCCTGAATAATGAGATATTTTATTATAATCTATATCTGAAATATGTGTACATACCGAATCCAAAAAATGTCTATCGTGAGAAACTACAATAATACAGTTGTCAAAATTTGCAAGAAAATTCTCTAACCAAAGTATAGTTTCATAATCTAAATCATTTGTTGGTTCATCCATTATTAAAACATCTGGATTACCAAATAGAGATTGAGCTAGTAAAATCCTAACTTTTAACTTAGCATCCACATCTTTCATTAAAGTGTAATGAAGGTTTTCTGAAATACCCAAGTTTGACAATAAGGCTGCAGCTGAGCTTTCCGCATTCCATCCATCCATTTCTTCAAACTGCTGTTGTAATACTCCTATTTTATCTGCATTTTCATCGTTATAATTAGTATATAAGTTATCCATTTCAGTTTTAACATCATATAAAGGTTTATTACCAATAATGACAGTATCTAAAACATTTTTATCATCATATATATTGTGGTTTTGTTCTAAAACAGACATTCTTTTACCTGGCTCTAAGTGTACATTTCCAGACGTTGGATCTTGCTTTCCAGCTAATATTTTCAAAAAGGTAGACTTTCCAGAACCATTAGCACCAATAATGCCATAGCAATTTCCGTTATTGAAGGATGTATTCACATCATCAAACAAAATTCTTTTACCAAATTGAACTGAAAGATTAGAAACAGATAACATACATTAATAATTTTATTTTTTTGCAAAAATATAAAATCTAATTGCTAAAAAGTTAATCTTTATTAATTAAATAGGTTTAATTTAACAGGTAATTAACATAAATAAAGACTTTGTATATATATTTTTGATTAATTATATAAATAGAGTGAAAAATATTTTTATCTTTTTTTTAGCTTTCATACTCCTTCAAGGATGTGAAAATGCAGAATATGTAACTCATAGTTATATTGGTGGTGAAATTATAAATCCCAAAGACACTAAACTTACTATCTTTAAGTCTAATAGTATAATAGACACTGCTAGATTAGACTCTAAGAATAGATTTTTAACTAAAATTCAATCTACAAAACCTGGATTTTATGGATTTTCACATGGAAACGAATACCAGTTAATCTTACTAGAACCTAATGATAGTATTACCTTAAGAGTAAACACTTTAGATTTTGACGAATCTTTATCTTTTAGCGGTATTGGATCAAAGAAAAACAACTATTTAATTAGTTTATTCACAAAGTATGAAAATTCTAAAAGAAATAGCTCAAATCTATTTAAATTAAAACCAGAAGAATTCAAAAATACAATTGATTCATTAAAAAGAGATGAAATTAATTTACTAAATAAATTTATATCAGGTGCAAACTTAAGTTCGAGACTATTTGAAGATATTGCCATAAATACAATAAATCATATTTTTAATTCCAAGATAGAAGCTTATCGGTTTATTGAATACAATAATTCTGAAAAAAAATATCCAGAAAATTTTTACGATTTCAGAAAAAATATTAATTATAATAATTCCATGTTCGAGGAATTCTATCATTATTATAATTTTTTATTTCCTCATTTTGACAATTTAGCATATGAAAAGTTTATAAAAACATACAACAAAAAATCATTTAATAAAGATAATGTTGATTATAATTTAATTAAGTTAGAGCTAATTGATAGTCTTGTTCAAAATAGAGAAATTAAATCTAGACTAACTTCATTCATAGCAAGAAAATTTCTATCGTTTTGCAAAAAACAAGAAGAAGCTAACAAAATATATAATTATTATTTGAAGATTAATAAAACAACTAACAATGACTCTAAAAACTATCAGCAAAAAAGAGTAATAAATCTATATAACAATTTAAAGAAACTAAAAAAGGGAAATAAATTACCAATTATTGAATTAATCGATTCCAAAAAAAATTCTGTAAACATAAATAAACTAATTACAGATAAAACATTAATTTATTTCTGGAGTAAAAATTCTAAAAATTCTTATAAATATAGCCATGATAAAGTAAAAAAATTAAGAGCTATATATCCTAAAATAAGTTTTGTTTCTATAAATATAGATAAGATCAGAACTGAAAAGTGGTTAGATAAATTAACAATCAACTCTAGTTATTGTGATTGTAGTGTGTGTAAAAGTAAGAATTCACATGTTAATGAATTTAAATTACGTAATCCTGATATCGCAAAAAAACTACTTGGAATACAATATATTAGAAAAACAATAATAGTAGATTCAAAAATGAATATAATTGAATCAAATGCAAATCTCTTTAGCGATAATTTAGAAAAAATTATTAATTAATTCCCTTTTTTGTAATCACTTAGAAATTTTTCTAATCCAATATCTGTTAAAGGGTGTTTTAATAAGCCTGCAATGGAACTCAAAGGACCTGTCATAACATCAGCACCTATTTTTGCACAATCAATTACATGCATAGTATGCCTTACTGATGCTGCTAGAATCTCCGTGGTAAAACCATAATTATCATAAATCAATCTTATCTCAGCAATTAGATTTAAACCATCAGTAGATATATCATCTAGTCTTCCAATAAATGGAGAAACATAAGTAGCTCCGGCTTTGGCAGCCAGTAATGCTTGTCCAGCTGAAAACACTAATGTAACATTAGTTTTGATTCCCTTGTCACTAAAATATTTTGCCGCCTTAACACCATCTTTAATCATAGGTAACTTAACAACAATCTGGCTATGTAAATTAGCTAATTCTGTACCCTCAGCTACCATATTATCAAAATCTGTAGAAATAACTTCAGCTGATACATCTCCATCAACAATTTCACAAATATCTCTGTAGTGTTGTAAAATATTATCTCTTCCGGTAATCCCTTCTTTAGCCATTAAAGACGGGTTTGTAGTAACTCCATCTAAAACACCTAAGTTTTGTGCTTCTCTAATTTGATCTAAATTTGCTGTGTCTATAAAAAATTTCATGTTATTATTTTATTTATTACTAAACTACAATAAAATAACTTTTTAAAAATAGAATTCAGATAAATATATTAACATACGAAATAATCGTTTTAATAATTTTTCATGATTATATTTTCAAAATATTTTTGCGGAAGAAGAAGTTTTAGATAAGGAGCAATTTTCTCTATAAATGAACCTGCAATATATTTCTTTTTGGGATTTTTAGAATTTATTATTTTCAGAACTAACTTACCAATTAATTTTGGGTCTGCCCCACCATCAACGTGATTATTCATCAGTTCTAAAGCCTTAGAGTATTTTAAATGATAAGGAGAGGTTTTTTCAGAAAATGTATGGTATCTTCGAGATGCTATGTTAGTGGAAAATTCACCGGGAGCTACAGTTACAACATTTATATTGAATGGTTTAGTTTCCATATTTAAAGTTTCAGAAACTAAATCTAATGCAGCTTTACTTGCACTATAAACAGACCTGTAAGGTGTGCCCACATAAGCAGCTAGTGATGTGATATTTATAATTAATCCACTTTTTTTAGATCGCATAAAAGGGAGAATTTTTTTTATAATATTCAAGGGGCCAAAAAAATTAGTTTTAAAATTATTCTCAATTTCAATTTCAGGAATCTCTTCTAATGGACCTGTGACACCTACTCCAGCATTATTAATTAACACATCAATGCCTCCTTCAATTTTTATTATTTCATCAATACATTTATTAATACTAGCAGAGCTGTTTACATTTAAATCAAATAATTGAAAATTTGAACCTAAATATTTAGAAGGATCTCTACTTGTACCGTAAACTTTAAAATTTTTGTTACACAAAAAATCTCCAATTGCTTTTCCTATTCCAGAGGATGCACCTGTGATTAATATTACTTTTGACATCTGGTAAAATTATAAAGGGAATATAAAAAAAAAAAGGCAAGCTACCTACATCACACTGCTACAACCGTGTACCTTTGCTGCGTTCCCACTCTGGAGGATTAAACAGGAGCTAGTTGTGTAGGACTTGCCGTTGTAAATATACAAATGATTTATAATAGGTTAAGATTTTTTTAAGTTAATTTAAATAAATAAATTGCCTATATTCTAATGATTATGACTTTAAAAACATTCCAAAATATTCTACTATTATTTTTAATCAATTGTGGTAATGTTGAAAATTCTAATTTAGATATTACCACAAATTTAAAAAATAAGATGAAAATTGACGAAAACTTTGTTTTCTCAATCAATGAAGCATCAGATTCAATTAAGGTATTTAACAGAAATAATTTAATCTATAAAAATAGAACTAAAAAAAGTATCAAAATTGACTTAAAGAACTTTAGATTAGGTAAAAATAGCCTCAAAGTTATTTCTTATCATAAAAGTAATATTAAGTCTAAAAATATTGATTTTATTGTTCTAAATGACAAAACTCCAGAAATTTACAACTATAAGATAATCAATACATACCCACACAAAATTAATGCTTACACTCAAGGTTTAGAATTTAATAATGGATATTTATATGAAAGTACAGGTAAATATGGTAAGTCAAAATTAAAAAAAGTAAACTTTAAAACTGGCGAGTCATATGAAGAAATTAGTCTATCAAACAAATATTTTGCTGAAGGAATAACTATCATGGATAATAAAATAATCCAACTTACTTGGAGAGAAAATACTGGACTTATTTATAATCTACAAACATTAGATTTAATTTGTGATTTTAAATATAATAAAAGCAAGGAAGGTTGGGGATTATGCAATGATAAAAATAAAATATTTAAAAGTGATGGAACTGAAAATATTTGGATATTAGATTCTAACACATTTGATGAAATTGATAATTTTCAAGTTTACACAAATAAAGGTAAAGTTAATGGACTAAATGAACTTGAATGGGTTAATGGAAAAATTTATGCTAATCGTTACGGCTTCGATGGAGTTGCAATTATCAATCCAATTAATGGGGCTGTAGAAGGCGTGATTGACCTATCAAGTTTAATAGAAAAAGTACAAAAACATGAAAATTTAGATGTTTTAAATGGCATTGCATATAACAATGTAACTAAAACCTTATTTGTCACTGGAAAAATGTGGAATAAGATATTTGAAATTGAAATTTTTAAAAAATAAAGATGAAAAAAATATTTTCATTATTGTTAAATATTATTGTTATTTTTTTCTGGAGTTCATGCAGAGATGATTTTAATTTTAACATTACAGAAACTCAATTAGAATTTTCAAAGGATACTGTCTATTTAGATACTGTTTTCTCAAATATAGGATCTAGCACATACAATTTAAAAGTTTATAATACTTCAAATGAAAATGTTTTAATCCCCTACATAAATCTAGAAAATGGACAAGACTCTTACTACAGGTTAAATGTTGATGGTATGTATGAAAATCAGGGAAACTCTAGTAATTTCTTTGAAAATATTGAATTACTTGCCAATGACAGTTTATTTATTTTTATTGAAACTACAATAGATATAAATAATTTACCAAGCGAATCAAATCAATTTTTATATACTGATAAAATACAGTTTGATACAGGCTATAATCAACAAACAGTAGATTTGATAACATTAGTTAAAGATGCAGTATTTATTTATCCAAATAAATACACAGACAGTAGTACAGGAGAAACAATAACTGAAACATTAAATTTTGATATAAACAATGATGGTATTTCAGACGAAACTAATATTCAAGGACGATTTTTATCAGAAAACGAATTAAACTTTACAAATGAAAAACCATATGTTATTTATGGATATGCAGGTGTGCCAAGCAATAGTATTTTAACAATAGATAAGGGTGCTAGAGTTCATTTTCATTCCAACTCAGGGATAGTTGTCACTAGTGAAGGATCTATACAAGTTAATGGCGAATTTAGTCAAGATCAAGAAGTATTAGAAAATGAAGTTATCTTTGAAGGAGATAGGCTTGAAAATAGCTTTGCAAACACACCTGGTCAATGGGGCACTATTTGGCTATTTAGTGGAAGCACCAATAATATTATAAATTTCTCTACAATAAAGAATGCAACTATAGGTATTTATGCAGAAAATCAATTAAATACTAATGACAATCAACTAACCATAAATAATTCTAAAATATATAATTCAAGTAATTTTGGAATTTTAGCAAAATCCTCATCTATTACAGCTAGTAATTTAGTTATTAATAAAAGTGGACAATCTTCATTTGCTGCTACTTACGGAGGACAATATGAGCTAAATCATTGTACTATAACAAATTTTTGGAATAATAGTTTTAGACAATTTCCAAGTTTATTAATAAATAATTATTGGATTGACAGTAATGGAAATGTACTAAATAACTCAAACCTAAATTTTAATATTAACAATAGTATTATTAGTGGTAATGAAAACATTGAATTTTTAATTGAACAATTTGATGATTCAAATCTAAATTTTAAATTCAAAAATTGTATGATTAAGTTTAATGACTACAATGACATATTTACAGGACAAAACAATTATGACTTTTTAAATTTAGAAAAATATGAAAATATTTATCTGAACTTAAATACAGATTTTAAAAATGAATATAATAATGAATTATTTATTTTACAAAATTCTGAAGTTATTAACCTGGGAGATCAGCAATTAGCAGCTATTTACCCACTAGATTTACTTAATATAAATAGAGAAAATTCGCCTGACTTAGGCGCCTACCAACACGTCATAATAGAGGATTAAGCTATAAAGAAAATAGAGGGAATTTACTCATCATAGAATTTACCTCTTTACAAATATCCTTTAATTTAGTTTCATTATCAAAATTCATTATTGCCTGATCTATAAAATTCACAATTTTCAACATATCATTTTCAACAAGCCCTCTTGTAGTAATAGCTGCAGTCCCCACTCTAATGCCTGAAGTTATAAATGGAGATTTATCATCAAAAGGAACCATATTTTTATTTACTGTAATATCTGCTAAACCTAAAGCATTCTCAGCTGTCTTACCATCAATATTTTTATTTCTAAGGTCAATTAACATCATGTGATTATCAGTTCCGTTTGAAATAATATTATATCCTCTTTTAATAAACTCATCAGCCATTACATTAGCATTTTTTTTAACTTTTAAAATGTAATGCATGAAATCATCTTGAAGGGCTTCTTTAAAAGCAATAGCTTTAGCAGCTATTACATGCTCTAAAGGACCACCTTGATTTCCTGGAAAAATAGCTAAATCAAGTAAGGAGGACATTTTTTTTAATTTTCCACTTTTAAATTTAACTCCAAAAGGGTTTTCAAAATCTTCACCCATTAGAATTAATCCTCCTCTAGGTCCCCTCAAAGTTTTATGAGTTGTGGTTGTTACAATGTGACAATGTGGAATAGGATCATTTAAAATACCCTTTGCAATTAAGCCTGATGGATGAGAGATATCTCCAAGTAATATTGCATCGACACTATCAGCAATTAATCTAAATCTCTTGTAATCAATATCTCTAGAGTATGCAGAGGCACCAGCAATAATTAGTTTAGGTTTTTCTTTAGTAGCAATTTCTTGTATTTTATCATAGTTTAAAACACCTGTTTCCTTATCAACTCCATAAAAAACTGGATTATATAGTTTTCCAGAAAAATTAACAGAGGAACCGTGTGTTAAATGTCCTCCATGAGAAAGATCAAAACCTAAAATTTTATCACCTGCATTCAAACAAGCAAAAAATACAGCAGAATTAGCTTGACTACCAGAATGAGGTTGCACATTAGCCCAACATGCTCCGAAAAGTTCTTTAGCTCGTTCTATAGCCAATAACTCTATTTTATCTACAACTTCACAACCACCATAATACCTTTTTCCAGGGTAACCCTCTGCATATTTATTAGTCAATACAGAACCAGTAGCTTTCATTACATTATCACTAGTAAAGTTTTCAGATGCAATAAGCTCAATACCTTCAATCTGTCTAGTTTTTTCTTCATTAATTAGATCAAAAATTATTTTATCTTTTGGCATAGAATCAATTATTGTTTGTTATAATCCAAAAATAAACAAATAATAAGTTTAATAATGCAAAAAACCTATATTTGGTATCTTAGTTATTAAAAACTAATTAACAATAACCAGTTTTATAAAATGAAAGGGGTAATAAATATTACAAATAAAAAAGCAAGATTTGAATATGAGATCTTAGATAAGTATAATGCTGGAATTGTACTAACTGGGTCAGAAATTAAATCAATACGGTTAGGAAAAGCATCAATTGCTGAGAGCTTTTGCGAATTTAATGATTCTATCGAACTATTTATTGTCAACATGACAATTGAAAAATATTCATTCTCCTCTACTTTTAATCAAATTCCTAAGTCAACCAGGAAGTTATTATTAAATAAAAAGGAGCTTTTAAAGCTCAATAAAAGTGTCAAAAATTCTGGTCTGACAATAATACCTTTAAGGTTGTACTTGAATGACAAGGGATTAGCTAAGATTGAAATAGCTTTAGCTAAAGGAAAAAAACTTTATGACAAAAGACAAACTTTGATCGATCGAGACAACAAAAGAAATCTTGATCGAATTAAAAAAGAAAATAAAAATTAATTTTTTTCTTTCAATAAAGGCACAAATTTAAACTCACCAAATTCAGTTTTTTTAAATTTTTTTTCTGAAATTCTTGTTATTAAAGTCATTATCTGAGTTTTTTCTCCAACTGGAATTACAAGTTTTCCGCTGATCTTTAGTTGATTAAGTAAACTCTTAGGAATAAATGGTGCTCCTGCAGTAACTAATATAGAATCGTATGGCGCTTCACTTTTGTAACCATTGTAACCATCACCAAAAATTAATTTTTTTGGATAGCAACCAATTTTTGGTAAAAATAAACTTGTTTTTTTAAATAATTCCTTTTGTCTTTCGATAGAATAAACAATGGCTCCTAATTCACACAGCACAGCTGTTTGATAACCGCTACCTGTTCCAATCTCTAATATTTTATCTCCTTTTTTTACATTTAACAATTCGGATTGAAAAGCAACTGTATATGGTTGAGATATTGTTTGTCCAGCACCAATAGGAAAAGCTTTGTCTTGATAAGCATGATCAATAAAGCTAGAGTCCATAAATAAATGTCTTGGAATTGATTCAATAGCATTTAAAACTCGAAAATCTAACACACCTTTACTTTTTACTTCTGAAGCTAATTTGTTTCTTAATCCTTTATGTTTGAATGTATCTTTCAAGTTTATAAAAGTAAAGATATTTGCATTAAAATTCTAAGTTATTTATGCTTATAAAAATATTACATTTGTATTAGATTTTTAACATATACAAATGCACAAAAATATTGTCGTCATTGGAGCAGGAACCATGGGTAATGGTATTGCTCATACATTTGCACAAAACAACTTCAAAGTTGAACTAGTAGATGTAAACATCAAGTCATTAGACAAAGCAATTCAAACAATATCTAATAATTTAGATAGATTGATAATTAAAGAGAAAATATCTGATTTACAAAGAAGAAACACTCTAAAAAATATCACAAAAAAAACTACAATAACTAGCACCTCCAAAAACCCAATACTAGTTATTGAAGCAGCTACTGAAAATTTAGAATTAAAACTTCAAATATTTAAAGATTTAGACAAACATTACGATCAAAATACAATTTTGGCCTCTAACACCTCTTCAATTTCCATAACTCAAATTGCTTCATCTACAAAAAGACCGAACAAAGTTATAGGAATGCATTTTATGAATCCAGTTCCTTTAATGAAACTCGTTGAAGTAATTAAAGGATATGAAACTGATTTAGAAACATTAGAGTTTATTAATAATATTACAAAAAAAATTAATAAAATACCAGTAGAAGTAAATGACTATCCAGGTTTTATTGCCAATAGAATTTTGCTACCAATGATTAATGAAGCTATTGAAACTCTAAATCATGGAGTCAGTTCAGTAAAAAACATTGATGAAATAATGAAATTAGGAATGGGACATCCAATGGGCCCACTACAGTTGGCAGATTTTATAGGTTTAGATGTTTGTTTATCTATATTAGATGTAATGTATGAAGGCTTCAAGAGTCCAAAATATGCAGCTTCACCCCTACTTAAAAATATGGTATTAGCAGGTAAATTAGGAATTAAATCAAAAGAAGGTTTTTATGATTATTCTAATAATAAAAAAGCTGAAGTCGTTTCTAAACAGTTTCAACAATAATTATGAGTATAAAAAAACAAATAGATTTAATTAATGAGCAAATTGGAAAAAACGTTACGCTTGTTGCTGTTTCAAAAACTAAAAATGAATTAAAAATTAAAGAAGCGTATGATAGCGGCCAAAGAGTTTTTGGTGAAAATAAAGTTCAGGAGCTGGTTTCAAAACAAAAAAACTTACCTAAAGATATTAATTGGCATATGATTGGGCATTTACAACGTAATAAAGTAAAATATATAGCTCCATTTATAAATTTAATACACGGAGTTGATAACATTAAATTGTTGAAAGAGATAAATAAGCAAGCCAAAAAAAATGACAGAATAATTGACTGTTTAATTCAAGTAAAAATTTCCAGTGAAGATAGTAAGTTTGGTGTTGATTATAAACAAGCTAATAAATGGTTAACAACAGACTTACTAATAGATTTTAAAAATATTAGAATAACAGGTTTTATGGGAATGGCAAGTAACACGAATAATGAATTAAAACTAACAAAAGAATTTAGTACATTGAATAGTTTCTTTAATAAACATCAAAATACAAACTTAAAGATATTATCAATGGGCATGAGTAATGATTATCTTTTAGCAATCAAAAATGGCAGTAATATGATTAGAGTTGGAAGCAATATCTTTGGAGCAAGAAAATAAAAAATTATCATATACAGTATTGTAGATATAGAGACGACTGGTGGCAAATTCAATGAAGAAGGAATTACAGAAATTGCTATCTATAAATTTGATGGCTCTGAAATAATTGATAAATTCATTTCATTAATTAATCCTGAAAAAAATATTCAACCTTTTGTAGCTAATCTAACTGGAATTAACAATAAAATGCTACGAAATGCTCCCAAGTTTCATGAAGTAGCTAAAAGAATATTAGAAATAACTAAAGACACTATATTTGTAGCTCATAATACTTCTTTTGATTATAGAATTTTAAAGACCGAATATAATAGACTGGGTTATAATTTTAAAAGAAATACCTTATGCACTTTAGAATTGTCTAAAAAATTAATTTTAGATGTAAATTCATATAGCTTAGGCAAGCTAACCAAGCAGTTAGGTATTCCTCTTACACAAAGACATAGAGCAAGTGGAGATGCATTAGCTACTGTAAAATTGTTTAAACTATTACTTGATAAAGATTTAGATAAAAATATTATTATAAAAAATATTAAAAATACTAGTAAATCTAATTTACCTAGTAAACTAAATGAAATTTTAGATGAATTACCAAGTTCAACAGGGATATATTATATGCACAATAAAAATTCCGAAATAATATATATAGGTAAAAGCAAAAACATAAAAAAAAGAGTTAATCAACATTTTACTGGAAAAGACCGTAAGTCACAAAAGTTACAAATTAACACAGTTACTGTCAGCTACGACGAAACTGGAAGTGAATTAATAGCTTTACTCAAAGAGAGTAATCAGGTTAAATTACATAAACCAATTTTTAACAAAAAATTACGCAAGATTATATACCCTTACGCACTTTATAAAAGCATTGACAAAAATAATTATATAAATCTAACTATTTCTAAAATTAGCTCTGGTAGAGATCCTTTAACAACATTTAAAAATATGAATAATGCATTCTCTTTTTTAAACAAACTAATAGATAAAAATGATTTATGCCAAAAACTCTGTGGAGTATATAAGTCCCATAAAAGTTGCTTTAGATACTCCATAAATCAATGTTATGGAGCATGCATAAATATTGAAAATCCAGATCAATACAATAAAAGAATAACTAAAGCTTTAAAATATCTAAGTTTTGAAAATAAAAATTTTGCTATAATAGATAAAGGGAGAAATGTAGAAGAAAATAGTTTTGTTTTAGTAGAAAACGGCTTGTTTATTGGTCTAGGATACTTTAACTTAAATTTTCAAATAAATAACCTAAAAGTTTTAAAGAAAATTATAATTTCAATGGAGCATAATAAAGACAGTCAACAAATAATTCAAAGTTTTTTAAGAAAATCCAAAGGAATTAAGATTTTAAATTATTGAAGATGAATAAATATCTTATATCAATTTTAGGCCCTACAGCAATTGGTAAAACAAAATTAGCTATAAATTTAGCAGAAAAATATGGCACAGAGATAGTATCAGCTGATTCTAGACAGTTTTACAAAGAATTAAACATAGGTACAGCTAAACCTTCAAATGAAGATTTAATGAAGGTTAAACATCACCTAATAAGTAATAAAAGCATTAAAGATAGCTATTCTATTGGAGATTTTGAAAAAGATGCCCTCAATCGCATATCAAAAATTCATGAAAAATCAAATTTGGCCATACTTGTTGGTGGATCTGGATTATATGTAGATGTTATTAATTACGGATTAGATAAAATTCCTAAAAGCGATGAAAAAATTAGGGACTTTTTGAATAATGAATTTAAACTTAAGGGTCTTAAACACATACAAAATGAATTAAAAGAAAAGGATTTAATTTCTTTTAAAAATATTGATTTAAACAATCATAGAAGAATTATAAGAGCATTGGAAGTCACTATCTCTAGTGGCAAGCCATATTCTTCTTATTTGAAAAAAAAATACACCAAACGAAATTTTAAAATAATAGAAATTGGAATAAGAGATGAACGAGAATTGATATACAAACGGATAAATAATAGAGTTGACAATATGATAAATGAGGGATTAGTTAATGAAGTTATTGATTTAAATGAATATAAAGATCTTAATAGTTTAAATACAATTGGCTACAAAGAAATTTTTAATTATTTAGAGGGGAAATCTAATTTAGATTATGCAATAAATGAGATAAAAAAAAATACCAGGAGGTATGCAAAAAGACAAATGACGTGGTTTAACTCTAATAATAATATAATTTGGTTTAAAATAAATTATAAAATTGAAGATATAGTTAAATGTATTAACAATTTAATTGGTGACTAATCTAAAACCCTCACCATGAATATTAATAATCTCTACAGTCTCATCGTTTTTTAAATACTTCCTTAATTTAGCAATATAAACATCCATACTTCTGGAAGTAAAATAATTATCATCTCTCCAAATTTTGGTTAAAGCTAATTCTCTTGGCATAAGATCATTTTTATAAAGTATTAACATCTTTAATAATAAATTTTCTTTTGGAGATAGCTTAACAGGAGCATTATCTAAATATGATAAATGTCTTAATTTTGAGTTGAGATGAAAACTACCAAAATTAAATTCAAATTCTGATGACTCAACAACTGAAGTTCTTGCATTTCTATTAATAATAGCATTAATTTTCATTAACAAAACCTCACTATCAAAAGGTTTTTTTAAATAATCATCAGCACCAACTTTATATCCCTTCAACACATCTTCTTTTAAAGATTTTGCTGTTAAAAATATAATTGGAATGTCAGGGTTCTTTTCTTTTATTTCCTTTGCTAAAGTAAATCCATCTTTATAAGGCATCATAACATCAAGAATACAAAGATCAAAATCATTCTTTTTAAACTTTTCAAATCCTTCCATTCCATTTTTAGCATGAATTACATCATAATTATTTATTATTAAATAATCCCTTAAAATAATTCCAAAATTCTGATCATCTTCAACTAATAAAATTCTATTGTTTGTATCATTCATATTACACTGTATTATTATTATTAACCGGTATTTTTATTTCAAAAGTACTACCTTTTCCTACTATACTATTTACAGATATTTCACCTTTATGATAATTAACAATCATTTTCACATAAGCTAAACCTAGACCATGACCTTTAACATTATGTAAGTCACCAGACTGTTCTCTGTAAAATTTATAGAATATTTTTCTCTGAACATCTTTAGACATTCCTCGCCCATTATCAGAAATTGATAATATAATATCTTTTTCATTTAATATTTTATCGATGTTTCTTGTTGAAATTTTAATTATAGGTTTGTCATCTGAATATTTAATTGCATTATCAATAATATTAATTATTGCATTGGTAAAATGGGTTTGATTAGCATTAATAAATGAGAATTTAGAACTTAAATCTAATTCTATCTTTCCTTTATTATTTTGCATTATCAAATCCAAATGACCAACTGCATTATTTATTAGATTGTGTAAATCCAATTTAGTTGTTTCAATATTTAACTCGTTTTTGTCTAACCTTGATATTCTTAAAACATTTTCCACTTGATCGTTCATCCTCTTGTTTTCATCTTTAATCATATTCAAATAACTAATAACCTTATCTTTATTTCCAATAATTTTTGGATTTTTAATTGAATCTAAAACTAAATTAATTGTAGCAATGGGTGTTTTAAATTCATGAGTCATGTTGTTTATAAAGTCAGATTTAATTTGAGCTATTTGTTTCTGTTTTAATAACTGTGAAATTGTACTTACATAAACTATTACAATAATTAGAGTAAATACAACAGATAAAATAACTATTTCGACATCAAAGGAGAATAATGAACTAGAGGATAATAATTGTTTTTTGAAATTTGGAAAATATATAGTCAAGTTAAAATCACTGTTATTTTCATTGTCCTTAAATAAAACAGTTTTAAAAATTTTATCCTGACTTTCATTAGTATAAAAATCAAAATTTGCAGACTGTACTCTTGTTAAAAGGTCATTATCAAAAATTCCAAATTCATACTTTAAATTAATTTTATAATCTAACAAAGCATTGTTTAAAAGAGTTATAATCTCATCAGATGAAACTCTTCTGTGAATTGGGTTTCTTTTGGCTAAATCTTTGTAAGCAGTTTCAAATAGAATCTCTTTACTTCTTGAAATTTCTCCAATTCGCAAAAGGAGTTGCTCAGGAGTATATTGTCTAATATCTTCTGGGTCTGAAAGACTAAAAAAATTTTTCTCTCGTTCATTAGATATTCTTTTAATATTTATACTATCGATGTTAATATCTAAAAATGAAGGTAACTTTAAGCTTTCTTCTATTATTCCATTTCTATAAATAATTGTTTCGTTAGAACCATTATTTTCACTAATAAAATACAGGTTATTTATTGCTGTAGTATCAATATTAGCTCCTGAATTTATTAATTCATTAAACTTATAAACGTATTCGGAATATTCTCTTTTTTCAATATCGTTTGAAACTGATGTCAAAACTTTAGAAATATTCAAATCAAACTCTTGTCTATTTTTATCGAGATTACTCTTGATAAAATAACTCTGAACAGCAATAATCCCAGAAAGAGATAAAGTCATCGAAATCAATATTAGTATAAAGTATTTCTTGTTCATATGTCTAAAATAACATTATTAATGTTAGTTAATATAGATTTAACCATAAGTTAACAAATTTAATTATCTAACATATTTGAGTGAATCCTCATAACCTCATTAGTTAAATTATTATTTAGATTATTATAAATTAAAAAATCAGAAATATTAATTATTTCTAAATCATCAGTTTGATTTTTCATAATATTGGTAATTGATTTCATATTCATACCTCTTTTTAGTAACCTAGATATTTTTAATTTATTGTCAGAAATTACTCCGATTATTTTATCAAATTTGTGCATACTATTATTCTCATAAATAATAGCAGATTCATAAATAGTATAGCTAGCATTCTGGATAAGCAACCAGCTCTTGTAATCTTGATAAACAAACGGATGAACAATTGAATTAATTAAATCTAATTTAGATTTATTGTTAAAAATAATTTTTGAAATAAGTTTTTTATTCAACTCACCATCAATAAAAGAATCATCACCAAAATTTTTAATCAATAATTCCTTAACAGTAATATTAGAATTAATTATAATATTTGCTCTAACATCTGAATTATATATTGGCACTCCTAGTTCGGTAAACTTATTAGAGATAAAAGATTTACCACTACCTATTCCGCCTGTAATCGCTACTTTTCTCATTTTAAAAAAACATATTGAATCTCATTATTGATTAAACGAAGATTTTTAATAAGTTTTGGTTGATTTATAACTTCTGCAGTTAATTTTCCATCTTTACTAATTTCGTTAAAATCACAAATAATTTTAAAGTCTTTAGATGAATATTTCTGAAAATTATCTAGACTTACAGTGAAAGAAACCTTAATCGATTTAGGGTAATAATTAATATTTACATCTGTTGGAATATTTATTATTGAAACAGGTAAATTTAGGATAGATTCTGTGGATTTTTCAACATCAATAAATAAATTAACAGATTTATCTGAATATTTTAAATTATTAGTATTTAAAATATCAAGTTCTAGATTTTGAGTAATACTAGATTTAATATCATCAAGAACTAATTCCTTAGTGTTAACAAGATTGATTGAATTTAAAGCTATCTCAGAGCCAATCACAGAAATAGAATCTGGTAACAAATTAAAATTTTTAAAATAGTCATATCCTTGTGAAAAATTTATGGAGGAATTAAGCACTACAGGGATGTTTTTGGTTCCCAACTTATCATAATTAAAAAATATACTATCAAAATCAATCGAAATCAATTCAAAAGCAGGATTTATAAAATTATCAATTTGTGAATAATTGTTAGATTGGGTAATAACATATGAATGTGAATTATCTAAAACATCTTCAGAAGATATATTTATAGTTTGATTGGACAAATAGTATTTAACAAAATCAAATCCAAAAGAGGAAACTGTTAATTTTAAACTATCAGTAGATTGACCAATAATGATTTTATTATCAGGAATTTCAATTAAATTAATTTTATAACTAATATTTTTAGTATAAACTTTGGTTAACTTAACAATAGTAGAAAACAGTATGGAAATTAAGAAAAAAATAAAAAAATTATTAAATGTTTTAGGGTTAAACATGTTTAATTTATTTTTTTTCATTTGAGAGATTTTTTAAAAAAATAAGAAGGGAACTTATCTTGTATATCTTTATTTGAAGATAATAAAATAATATTTGATTTCATAAAACCTAAACCATATCCTATAAATTGAGCTATTGAAGTGAATATCGAATAAAATCCCACTTTTAAACTTTTATTTTTGATTAAGGAATTAAAAAAAATTAGTAGGAAGTACAATAATATTATACACAATGGAAAATAAAACTTAAAAAAAACTAGGACAATGCTTAATAGTAAGCAGACAGTGAAAAAACTTGGAAACCAAAAAATTAACTTATTAGAAGTTGGATGCCATTTATTAATTATAGGTCGAACCATTCCGAATTTAAAAACTTGATTAAAAAATGCAAAAATATTAACTCTTCTTTTATGATAAACTATAACATTGTTATATAATTCAGATATTAAATCAAGTTTAGAAATTCTTAAAGACAAATCAGGGTCCTCACCAGGATGAATATTACTAAATCCACCAGTTAATTCAAAGGTTTTTTTAGAAATACCCATATTAAAACTTCTTGCTTGAAAACTTTTATGTCTTGACCTACCACCTCTAATTCCACCCGTTGTTATTAGTGATGTCATTGTAAAATTGACAGCCTTTTGAAAGCTCGTAAATGAATGGTGTGAATCGTCAACTCCTCCAAAACAATCTACATATCTATGATTAATATTGGCAAAAAAGTTCACTAGGTAGTCTTTAGGTAATATGCAATCAGAATCTAATATTATAAAATAGTTCCCCTTAGCTTTTTTCATTCCAAAATTTCTTGAATCTCCTGGACCAGTATTATTTTTTTTGAAGTAAGAAATATTCAAATCATTGCTATACTTAGAAATAATATTTTCAGAAGAATCATTAGATCCATCTTCAATTATGATAATCTCAAAATTATAATTTCCTTCTAAGTTATTAAAGCTGTATAGTAACTCATTAATTTCTTCAGGTCGATTGTAAACAGGTATTATAAAAGAAACATTAATAATTGCCATATAACAAATGTAGGAAAAGGATAAAGAAAAAAACTACATTATTCTGTTATTGAATCCATTACAGAATCACTAACTCCCATGTTACTAAAACCACCATCATTATATAAATTTTGCAATGTAACTCTTTTGGTTAAATCACTAAAAAGTGTAACAGTATAGTTTGCACAATCTAAAGCAGTTGCATTTCCTAATGGTGACATTCTTTCTGCGTAATTAATAAAACCATCAAATCCTTTAACTCCACTTCCGGCTGTAGTAGGGGTCGGAGATTGTGAAATAGTATTGACTCTAACTTTTTTATCCTTTCCGAAGAAATAGCCAAAACTACGAGCTATACTTTCTAAGAAAGCTTTATTATCAGCCATATCATTGTAATCCGGAAAAACCCTCTGAGCTGCCATATAGGTTAATGCTACTATACTACCCCATTCATTCATAGCATCAGCTTTGTAAAGAGTTTGCATAACCTTGTGAAATGACATTGCTGATACATCAGTCCCCTTTTGAGTCCAATCGTATTTTTGGTCAGTATAGTGTCTTCCTTTTCTTACATTAATTGACATTCCTATTGAATGTAAAACAAAATCAAGTTTACCTCCTAATATCTTAGTAGACTCTGAAATCAAATGCTCTAAATCTTCAATTGAAGTAGCATCTGCTGCAATAACTTTTGAACCTGTTTTTTTAGCTAATTTATCAATCTCTCCCATTCTCATCGCTACCGGTGCATTTGACAAAACAAAAGTACCACCCTCCTCATGCACTCTTTCTGCAGTTTTCCAAGCAATTGAATTATGATCCAATGCTCCAAAGATTATTCCTTTTTTACCTTTTAAAAGATTGTGTGACATATTATATTTTTTTTACAAATATAAGATTAATTGAGTAATTGTTTAGCGTGTGCAACAGCAGATGAAGAAATATTATCTCCTTCTAACATTTTGGCAATTTCAACTATTCTATCTTGATTGTTTAATTTAATTAAATTTGTTGTGGTTGAATTATCCAATTCTGTTTTATAAACTTTAAAATGAGACTCTCCTTTGGCAGCAATCTGAGGTAAATGAGTTATTGTAAATATTTGCATCCTAGAGCTCATTTCTTTCATAATATCACCAATCTTGTTAGAAATTTCACCTGAAACACCTGTATCAATTTCGTCAAACATTAATGTGGGTAGTTTTCTATAGTTGGCAATAATAGATTTAATTGCTAACATAATTCTAGATATTTCTCCGCCAGATGCAGATTGTTTTAGGAGTTTAAAATCAGAACCTTTATTTGCACTAAATTTAAATTCTAAGTTATCAAAACCATTACTCAAAAACTTATCTTGAGAATTAATTTCAATTAAAAACTCAGCGCTTTTCATTCCTAAGTCATTTACTATTTCTTGTAAACTAATAACTAATTTAGGAATAGCATTTAGTCTATTGAAGGAAAGTGTTTTAGCTAAATCCAACAAAAGTATTTTTAACTTCAAAATCTTAAGACTCAATAAAGATATTTCACTGTCAATATTATTAGATTTAGATACCTTATTAATCAAATCCAATTGAACTTCGATTAAATCTTCAATATTGTCAACTGAGTGTTTTCTTAAAACATTATTCACATTAGATAGCAAATCGCTGATTTCAGATAATTTTCTAGGGTTATTAGTAAGGTTATCATTATGTTTCTCTAAATCTGAAGAAACATCATCTAAATCAATATAAATAGAGTTAATTCTATCGTACAGACTTAAGAAAGTATTTGATTTGGTAGACAATTTCTTTAAACTGTTCTTTAGATTATTGACTAGCGAAATTATTCCATGTTCATTATTATTAAGGAGTGAAATACTATGATTTAAATCTATTTTTATATCCTCAAAATTAGATAAATCTTTGTGAGAATTTTCTAAGTCATTTAAGTTAATATTAGAGATATTTAGTCCATTAATTTCTTCTAATAAATGATTGTTGTAATCAAAAGCTTTTGATAGTTCTGATTTAGTGTGTTTGAGAGAACTTAATTGCGCTAAAAGAGTCTTATATTCAAATAATTTAAGTTTATACTCTCTAAGTATTTTTGAATTATTTGCTACAGAGTCAATGACATCAAATTGAAAATCAACATTTACCAAATCTAGATTTTGATGTTGCGAATGAATATCAATAATATATTTACTTATTGCTGTTAGTTGGTTTAAAACAACAGGTGAATCATTTACAAAAGCTCTAGATTTTCCTGATGGTAAAATTTCTCTTCTTATTATTGTGTCTGTATCGTAATCAAGATTATTTTCAGAAAATATTTTTTTTAAATTATAGTTTGCTAAATCAAATGTAGCTTCAACTATGCATTTTTTATTTAAATTATTAATAGATGAACTATCAGATCTTTTACCTAACACAAGTGACAATGCATTTATTAAAATTGATTTACCTGCACCTGTTTCTCCAGTTATAATTGTTAAACCATTATTAAAATCTACATTTAAATCTTCAATTAAAGCGTAATTTTTTATAGATAGGTTTTTTAACACAGGGAATATTTATTAAATAAAGTTAATTAAAATTTTATCTTTCTCCATTTATTGGAGTGCATTGGAGCTAGTTTGGCCAATGTTGAAGATAGATTAGTTATTTCGACACTAGGTCCATCACTAAAAATATCTTGTATTTCATCAGATTTAGCATCAAAAAACACTTTCAAAATATAAGAATTAGGTCTTCTACTATTCATTTTTTCAAGAGTGATAATAGATTTACTAATGTTTGATTTTGATTTTTTAGCATCATCATACATTTTATCTAATCCATTTAAATGATAATTATATAAAACATTGCTAAATTCCTTAAATGTTGGAGATAAGATATTATCAATTAAATAATATCTGTTTTGACGTCCATCTTTAGCATTCCACCCAATGTAGTTCGAACTACTAGAATAATCTAAAATATTTCTAGCCTGCTGATAATGTCTTTTGCCTGAATTTAGCTCAAAAGTATCAGAGTCAATTCCTAAAATTATATAAACATGGAAAGAAAGAACAGAAATTAAATTTGATTCAAACTGACTAGGGTTAAATACAAAATTTTGATATTCCTGGTATTGAAATGAAAAATCTTTATCTATATAATTATAAACAGAAGATTCATAAGAAGAATTAAAAATAGGTCTAGAAGATTGAATTTGTATTGTTCCCTGAAAAATATTATTTTCATAATTACTGATGTTTATGACCATCGAGCAATTTATTCTTTGCTTAGAAGAATAAAAATTTTTAGTCCAATTTGTATTATTTATAAAGTCAGATATTTGAGTTTCTAAAGTCTTAAATATTTGAAGGTTTTCATCCCCAGTTTGAGTTGCGTTAACAACTACGTTACAATTGAGCTCTTGTCCAAAAGAAATGTAAGTGAATATTATAAATATGTATGAAAATATTTTATTCATTTATTAATTCAATTATATTATTAACGATATCTAAGGAAACAGATTTCTTATCTTTTAACGGAAAATTAATACTTTTATTTCCTTTAGAAATAATAGTAATCTTGTTTGTATCTACACTAAAACCAGCACCTTCATCATTTAAAGAATTTAAAACTATTAAATCTAAATTTTTATTTTTCAACTTAAGCTTAGCATTTTCAATTTCATTTTCGGTTTCCAAAGCAAAACCAATTAAAAGTTGATTGTTTTTATGTTCACCTAGGTAAGATAAAATATCTTTTGTGTTTTCAACTTCAATCGAAAGAGATTGCTTTGACTTTTTAATCTTGTTACTGGAAATTATTTTTGGTTTAAAATCTGCTACTGCCGCCGACATTATAACCACATCAGTACTATTATATTTAGCAATAACATTTTCATACATTTCATCTGAGGAAGTTATAAGCGTAAGATCGATGGATGAATCTGAAAGTTTTTGATTTGTTGGTCCACTAATAAGAAAGACTTTGGCACCTAATTTTGAAGCCGTTTCTGCTAATGCAAAACCCATTTTTCCGCTAGAATGATTTCCAATAAATCGAACAGGGTCTATCGATTCAAAAGTAGGACCAGCTGTTATTAAAAAAGTTTTACCATGCAAGGGTAATTGTTCAGAGAAATTTGTTTCAATAAAACTAATAATATCCTCAGGCTCTGCCATTCTACCTTCTCCAACTAAACCACTAGCTAATTCACCAAATGCTGGAGGTATTAAAAAATTACCATAAGAAACTAGTTTGGAAATTGATAACTGAGTTGAATCGTGCTTATACATATCTAAATCCATAGCAGGGGCAAAAAACACTTTACATTTTGCAGATAAGTATGTAGCAATTAAAAGGTTGTCACAATTACCATTAGACATTTTAGACATTGTATTAGCAGTAGCAGGACAAATTATGAATAAATCAGCCCATACCCCCAGTTCAACATGGTTATTCCATAATTCATCGTCTTCATCAGTTGTAAAAGAAGATAAAACTGGATTCTTAGATAATGTTGATAATGTTAATGGAGTAACAAATTCTTTGGCAGCTGGAGTCATAACAACTTTAACTTGACAACCAGACTTAATAAAAAGTCTAACCAAATTAGCTGTTTTATAAGCGGCTATACCGGCAGTAATACCTAGTAAAACTTTCTTTCCGCTTAAAACTGACATTAGATTATTTTTCTAAAGTTTCCTCTGAGCTGTTTCTGTGATAAATTTTATCTTCAAGCCACTCTTGAATAGCTAAAGCATGGGGCTTAGGTAGTCTTTCATAAAATTTAGAAACCTCGATCTGCTCTTTATTTTCAAAAATTTCTTCTAAGCTGTCATTATAGGTTGCAAATTCTTCTAATTTATCTATTAATTCAGTTCTAATATCAGAATTAATTTGTTCAGATCTTTTAGAGATAATTGAAATGGCTTCATAGATGTTATCTGTTGACTTATCAATAATATTTCTATCGTAAGTCTCTGTGTTTACTGGTGCTTTTACTTTTTTTAAATCCATTATATTTTTCTAAGTTGTTTGTAACTGCTTTAATTCGTTAAATTTTGTGTTTAAATCTTCCGTATATTCAGAGTTATCATAATACTTCATAAAAGAATTATAATATCCCATTGCATCCTTAATTCTATCTTGCATCTTGTAATCAACACTGTTTATGGCTAATTTGTATGCTGAATCGAATTTAAAATACAAAACTTTCTCTCTTAATGTTGAACCTGGAAATTCGACAATAAAATTGTCAAATGATTTAATTGCAGATTCGTGATCATTTAGGGTGTTATATTGTAAAGCTTTACTGTATGATTTAAATTCTAATTTGTAATCTAATTCGAATATTAACTCATTAACTTCTGTAATGAATTCAGAATCTGGGAATGTATTTATAAATAATTGTAATTTATCAATTGCAACTTTTGTATCTGTTTGATCTTTTGAAAAAATTGGAGACATAAAATAATAGCTTTTTGCAGCTAAAAATGCTATCTCTTCATTTTTCTCACTATTTGGATAGGTATTTACAAATTTTTCCATTCTATAGTTAGAAGTGTAGAAATCCTTTGTTTCATAAAAACACATAGCATGCATGTACATTAATTTTTGTGCTTGAGGTTTTCCTCTATATTTGGGAACAATTTGCTCAAATAAACGATTTGCTTTAGTGAATTTTCCTTCATCAAATAATGAGGTTCCTAATGCAAATTTTGTAGCAATATCATCACCATTTATAGCTTTTTGGTATTCACCACAAGATAAAAATGTTAGTAATATTAAAAATGTTATTATAGCTCTTTTCATAATTATGATCAATTTGCAAAATTAAACAAATTTAATGTATTTTAAAAAAATACTTCTATGTGTCTTTATAAAGGTTTTATAAATTAAGATTGTTAAGCTCTTTATTAATTTGATTTCTTAGATCTTCTGAAACAGACAACAAAGGGAGTCTTAAGACATCACAACATAAATTCAACTTATATAATACATATTTTATGCCAGCAGGGTTGTTTTCTTTAAAAATCAAAGAAATTATATTACTAAACATATCATTTGTAGATTTAGCAGTTGAAATTTTGTTACTTAATCCATCATTTATCATTTTAGAAAATGTCTTAGGAAAAGCCTGACCTATTACAGAAATAACCCCATGACCTCCATTAATAACTGTTGTCAAAGCAAGATCATCATCACCTGAAATAATCAGAAAATCATCAGGTTTATTTTTGATTAGCTCTAAGTATTGGTTAATATCTCCTCCAGCTTCTTTTACCCCAATGATTGATTCAAATTCATTGGCTAATCTTAAAATAGTATTTGGAACAATATTTCTAGAAGTTCTTCCAGGAACATTGTACATAATTATTGGTTTAGAGGTGTTTTTCGCTAAATAACTGTAATGCTCATAAATTCCGTTTTGTGTAGGTTTACTGTAATAAGGAGAAACAGATAAAATAGCAGAGAAATCTTGTAGATTTAATGAGTTGATTTCTTTTACTAATCCGAAAGTATCATTTCCTCCCATCCCTAAAACTAATGGTACTCTATTATTATTAACACCAATAACAGTATTAATTATCTTCTGTCTTTCAAAAGAATTAATAGTTGGACTTTCGGCAGTAGTACCATTAATAACTAAATAATTAATTCCATTTGAAATATTGTATTCGACTAATTTTTCTAAAGAATTATAATCAACAGTAAAATCTGCATTAAAAGGAGTAATTAATGCTACTCCAGTACCAATAAATTTTTTATTAATCATATCTTTTTAAGTCCCTTTAAATATTTCTCGAGCTCTACTTTAAATATGTCTATAAAACTACTTTTAATGTCGATAATAAAGTCATGTAATCTTTGGTCGTTGTTAGAAATTCCAATTTTAAAATTTGCTTTAGATTTAGCTGTAATCAGGTTTAGCTCATAAATATCCTCATCATAATAACTAATCAAAGCATCAAATTCAGTTTCAATAAACTCATTAATGTCATAATTAGATATATTCCCGTTCCAACCAAAATCTAAGGGTGTAAAATGCGAATCCCAGCTTGTTAAGGTTTCATCTTTTTCAGTAACATAAGCGACAAATTTTATTTTATTTTCATTTACGCCTAAATAAGTAAAGACATTTCTTAGAGAATCATAATCATTAAATTCTTCTAAATTAATAATAATACCAACAGATTTGATTTTATTGTTATTAACCGATGATTTACGGTTATTAAGAATATTATTTAAATATTTATCGTTTGATTTTTTCTTGAATAATTTAAAAAACATATATTTAAAACTATAATACAAATGTAATAAAGATGAATTTGATTTAACTATAAAAACTCTAATGAAATCAATTATTAAACTATTTAAATTTTCTATTTTACTTCTTATTACAAGTTGCGGTGATAATTTGCAACTATTTAAGGCTGAGACAAGTAGAATTGAAATAAATTCAGAAATTAATATTGACTCAACTATTTTAAAATTCATAGAACCTTATAAAAAAAATATTGAAAAAGATCTGTTTACAACTTTCGCCTACTCACCATATACTTTAGATAAAAAGGACGGAGAGTTAAATACAGCAATAGGAAATATGATGGCTGATGCAGTGCTTGAGTTAAGTAACCCTGTTTTTAAATTAAAAAAAAATAAAAATATCGATTTTGTTCTTTTAAACTATGGTGGAATTAGATCAATAATTTCAAAAGGAAATATAAATGAAAAAACCGCATATAATTTAATGCCTTTTGAAAACGAAGTTGTTGTTACTAAATTAATTGGAAATGATATTTATAAACTAATTGACTATTTAAGAATAGTTAAAAGAGCACATCCAATTTCAGGCATTAAATTAGAACTGGATAAAAACTATGAGCTGATTAAAGCGAAAATCAATAATAAAAATATTGACATTAAGAAATATTACTATGTCGCTACTAGTGATTTTTTACTTAACGGAGGAGATAAAATGGACTTCTTTAATAAAAGTTCAGAAAACACTTTTTTAGATTATAAAATAAGAGATTTATTAATTGATTATTTTATCAAAATAGATACTTTAAAGCCTAAAATTGATAACAGATTTATTAGAACTAAATAATGAAAAGAAGAAACTTTATTAAAAACACATTATATTCTAGTGCAGCTCTAGCATCTACCTCTATCTTGACCAATAGTTGCAGTAATGACAAGCTAAAAAAAATAACTATTCTTCACACAAATGATGTTCACAGTCACATAGACGCATTTGACAAAGACAATGATAAGTTTGCATTTAAAGGAGGTGTTTCTAGACGAGCTACCATCATTGAAAAAATTAGAAAAGAAAATTCAAACACTCTATTATTAGATGCTGGAGATATATTTCAAGGAACTCCATACTTTAATTATTATGGAGGTGAGCTAGAGTTTAAGTTAATGAGTATGTTGAAATACGATTTAGCAACCTTAGGTAATCATGATTTTGATAATGGTATTGATGGGCTTTACAAACAATTACCTCATGCAAATTTTAATTTTGTTTCTGCTAACTATGATTTTAAAAATACAATTTTAGATACGATCGTTAAACCTTATCAAATTTTTTATAAAGATGGAATTAAAATCGGAATATTTGGTTTAGGAATAGAATTAGACGGAATGGTAACAAAGAACCTGTACAAAGAAACTAAATACTTAAATCCAGTTGAAATTACCCAAGGAATAGTAAAAACTTTAAAAAATGATGAAAATTGTGATTTAATCATTTGTCTTTCTCATCTTGGGTTTAAACACAATAATTTACCCAGTAAAATATCAGATGTAAAATTAGCCAAAGCTACTAAAGACATTGATTTAATCATTGGAGGTCACACACATACTTTTATGAAAAAACCAGTAGTTCTTGATAATCTAGAAAACAAGAAAGTAATTATTAACCAAGTAGGCTGTCATGGATTATTTTTAGGGAAAATTGATTTTTACTTTGACTCTTTTAAAAACAAAATGTATGAGGGTGTTTCAATTGAAGTTTAATTAATCATCCTAACAAAATCATCTTCAGAAATTATATTAACACCTAAAGATTCAGCCTTTATTTTTTTACTTGGCCCCATTTTATCTCCTGCAATAACATAATTAGTTTTGGAGGATATTGAAGACTTCACCTTACCTCCATTTTTTTCAATCTCGAGTTTTAAATCGTCTCTTGAAAATTTTGAAAAAACACCACTTATGACAAATAATTTGTTCTTTAATTTACTTGACTTAACAACTTGACTTGAATCAATTTCAAAATTAAGACCATAAAATTTAAGATTGTTAATTATCATTAAATTTTCCTGGGTATTAAAAAAGGTAATAATGCTTTCTGCAATCTTCCCACCAATTTCGTCTACAGACTCTAAATCTTCATAGCTCGCACACATTAAAGCATCAATATTGTTATAATGTTGAGCTAACTTTTTAGCTACTGTAACTCCAACATGTCGAATACCTAATGCATAAAGAACTCTATCAAAACTAATTTTCTTTGACATCAAAACTCCATTAATTAAATTTTCAGAACTTTTTTCTGCCATTCTTTCTAAACCTAATAAATCTTCAATCCTTAAGTTATATATATCTGAATAATTATTGATTAGCTTATTCTCAACTAATAAGTTAACCGTCTCTGCTCCAAGCCCACCTATGTCCATTGCTTTTCTGGAAATAAAATGCTGAATTCTACCTGAAACCTGGGGTAAACATAAAGTAGAATTTATACAATAATGATTTGCTTCACCATCAATTTTTTTCAATTCAGATCCGCATTCAGGACAATTTAAAATAAATTCAGTTTCGGTTGATAAATGATCTCTTTTACTAACATCAACTTTAACTATTTTAGGAATAATATCTCCACCTTTTTCAACATAAACATGGTCATTTATCCTAATGTCCATTTTTGTTATAAAATCAGAGTTATGCAATGAAGCTCTTTTTACAACTGTACCTGCCAAATCTATTGGTTCAAAATTCGCAACTGGTGTTATAGAGCCTGTTCTGCCTACTTGATAAGTAATCGATTTTAATACTGTAGAAGATTGCTTAGGTTTAAATTTATATGCAATTGCCCATCTAGGAAATTTTGAGGTAAAGCCAAGTTCATTTTGTTGATCAATATCATTTACTTTTATAACTATACCATCAATTTCAAATGGTAATGAATATCTATTGGATTCCCAATGAGAAACAAAATCATAAACTTCGTGAATAGTTTTAACCAAAACCGAATGTGGAGACACATTAAAGCCCCATTCTTTTGCACTTTTTAAAGATTGATATTGTGATTTAATCATTCCTGTTTTTTCAACAATTGAATATAAAAGACATTCCAAAGGTCTTTTTGAAACCTCTTTACTGTCCTGTAGTTTTAAACTTCCTGAGGCAGTATTTCTTGGGTTTTTAAAAGGTTCTTCACCATTTAGTAATCTTTTAGCGTTAAGCTTTTTAAACCCCTCAATTGGCATTACAATTTCACCTCTAATATCAAAATCTTTGACATTGTCATTTCTTAGTATTAATGGAACGGTAGGAATTGTTTTAATATTGGCAGTTACATCATCACCCTGAATCCCATCTCCCCTGGTAATAGCTTTAACAAATTTACCATTAATGTATGAAAGGCTAATCGATGCTCCGTCATATTTTAACTCACATGTAAACTTTATTTCACCTTCAATTATTTTCCTTATTCTTTTTTCCCAATCATATAAATCTTCAATAGTGTAAGAGTTATCTAATGAATACATTGGAGTATTATGAACAACTGTTTTAAAATTCTTTGTAATCTCACCCCCTACTCTAACAGAAGGGGAATTAAAATCATAAAACTCAGGATGAAATTCTTCAAGCTTTTTAAGTTCATTCAATTTTAAATCAAATTCATAATCTGTAAGGGTTGGGTCATCAAGAACATAATAATTGTAATTGTGTTTATGTAATTCTGATCTAAGATTTTCTATTTGTTCTTTAATACTCATAAATAAATTCTGGAAAACAACCTATTTTTAATTATCTTTAAGCTCCTAAATATACTAAAATGACCCGCAAGAAAATAATTGTTTTTAGTCTTTTTTTAATTATTAATTCATCAAATTTATTTGGATTTAATAACGAAATTATTCCTAAACCAGATTCTCAAATTTTATCAACCGGTGAATTTATTTTATCAGAAAAAACAAAAATAAATTACTATGATAATTTTAAAATATCTGCAGATTTTTTAAAAGATTTTTTAAAAATTAATAAAGAAAAAAATAATTATACTAACGAAATTAACTTTTTGTATCAAGATATAAATAATGATGAAGGATATATTTTAGAAATATTTGAGAAAAATATAAATATTTATAGTAAAACTAACAAAGGAGCATTTTATGCAGTTCAAACTCTTCGACAATTATTTCCATTTGAATTAGAAAACAATGAATTTGGAATAAGTTCTATAGAGATTCCTTGTCAAGTAATTAAAGATTCGCCAAAATTTAGTTACAGAGGGATGCATTTAGATGTAAGCAGACACATGTTTTCTGTAGATTTTATAAAAAAATATATCGACGCATTAGCAATGCTAAAATTTAATACATTTCACTGGCATCTAACTGAAGATCAAGGATGGAGAGTTGAAATAAAAAAATATCCAAAATTAAACTCAATTGGTTCTTACAGAGACTCTACTTTAGTAGGACACTATACAGATAAACCAGTAACTTTTGACAAGACTAGATACGGAGGTTATTACACTCAAGATGAAATTAAAGACATTGTAGCTTTTGCAAATGCCAGAGAAGTTTTGATCATTCCGGAAATAGAAATGCCTGGTCATGCGCAAGCTGCTATAGCCTCATATCCTTTCTTAAGTTGTGAGCAAAAACAAATTGGAGTCGCATCAACTTGGGGTGTATTTGAGGATATTTATTGTTCAAGAGAGAGTACATTTAATTTTTTGGAAGATGTTTTAGATGAAGTTATGTATCTATTTCCTGGTAAATACATTCACATTGGAGGAGATGAAGCTCCTAAAAATAGATGGAAAAAATGCAATGATTGTCAAAACTTGATAAAGAGTGAAAAATTAAAGGATGAACACGAATTGCAAAGCTATTTTATTACAAGAATCGAAAAATACATTAATTCTAAAGGAAAAAAAATAATTGGCTGGGATGAAATTTTGGATGGTGGATTAGCCCCTAATGCCACAGTTATGTCCTGGAGAGGAGAAAGTGGAGGGATTAAAGCTGCTAAAATGGGACACGAAGTAATCATGAGTCCAAATGCAAATTTATATTTTGATCATTACCAATCCAAAAAAACAGGTGAGCCTGTCGCTATAGGTGGCTTTACTCCTATTGAAGAAGTATATAATTACAATCCTGTACCAAAAGAATTAAGTTCAGATGAAAAAAAATATATTATCGGAGCACAAGCCAATGTATGGACAGAGTATATGAAAACAAGTCATCAAGTAGAATACATGGTTTTTCCAAGAATATTAGCTCTTTCAGAAGTTCTTTGGAGCAGTAATAAGACCAATTTTAAAGAGTTTAAATCAAGAGCTGAAAAATACTTTAAAAGGTTAGATAAACTTGAGATTAATTATTCCAAGCATTTAGAAAAAAAAGAAACTAAATGATATTAGAGGTTTGTGCAAATTCTTATGAGTCTGCAATAAATGCTGAAAAAGCTGGCGCACACAGAATTGAGCTTTGTGAAAACTTAACAGTTGGCGGTGTAACTCCTAATTATAAATTAGCCAAAAAAGTAATAACTGATTTAATTATACCTGTGTTTATATTAATTAGACCAAGAGATGGTGATTTCAATTATTCAAAAAATGAATTTGAACAAATAAAAAAAGACATAATTCTATTTAAAGATCTTGGCTGTAAAGGAATTGTGTCTGGTATATTAACAAAAGATAAAAATTTAGATATAAATAGGACAAAAGAGTTAATAAAACTGTCAAAGCCATTAGAATTTACTTTTCATAGGGCTTTTGATGAAGTTATAAATCCAATAGAAACATTACATCAATTAATTAAACTTAAGGTAAATAGATTGCTTACATCTGGTCAAAAGAAAACTGCGATTGATGGGATTGACATGATAAAAAAGTTGATTATTCTTAGTAATAATAAGATAAAAATTATGCCAGGGAGTGGAATTAACTCAGGTAATATTGTTGAATTCACGAAGCTTAGTTTAAATGAAATTCACGGTTCATTTTCAAAACAAGAAAAAAATAATAAATCAACTTCTAATATTAATATGATTTTGAATTGTCTTAAATTGATCAAGGACGATAAACAAAAATTATTGAAAAGACTTTAATCCTCTAACAAACCTATTTTTTCCAAAAGAATCCTTTTTTAACTCGATTTCAATAAATCCATATGAATACAAAAGAGACTTCATTTCTTCAAAAAAATTCTCATTTATCTCAAAATACACACTTCCTTTTTCAGATAAATTAGAATTTGCAAATTCTAATATACTAGTGTAAAAGACTAACGGATCATCATCTTCAACAAATAAAGCTAATGGGGGTTCAAAATTCAATACATTGTTTTGCATTTTCTTTTTTTCTAAATTTCTAATATAGGGTGGATTAGAAACTATTAAATCATATTGTTTTTTTGATCTGTAATCTAAAATATCTGCTTCAATAAAATTAATATCTACATTATTTTTTTTAGCATTTTGCTTAGCTAAATCTAATGCAGAAATACTAACATCAAGTGCATCAACAATAAAAAATTTATGATTTGCTAATGAGACAGAAATACAACCTGTACCCGTTCCTACATCTAAAATTGTAATTTCATTTTTCTCAGATTTGACAATCCAATCTACTAACTCTTCTGTTTCAGGTCGTGGAATTAACGCTGAAGGTGAACAAATAAATTCAAGTCCATAAAATGATGTTTTCTGCAATATATACTGTATGGGCTCTTCATTTAATAGCTTTATAATTGCTTTCGAGAACATATCAACCTGCTTCATATTAACCAGCTCCTCACCTGCTAATAAGAGTTTAGTTTGAGACATATTCAAATACTCTTCACATAATATTTTAAAAATAGATAAAATTTCTTCGTTTGGATAAGTAATAGCTAACTTAGTTATAAAGTCTTTTTTTATATCTTTTAATTTCATTATAAATTTTTAATCATATGTACATCACAAGAAAAATGGCAAGTATTTCCCATAGGTCCATCAATTTTTTTAAATCCAAACTTGTCGTATAATATAATTGCTGATTTAAGTTGAGTAATTGTTTCTAGGTAACATATTTTAAAATTTGATGCAACAGCAAAATTTAAACATTTTAGCAGCATCTCTTTACCTAATCCTTTACCTCTTATTGATTTTGAAAAATACATTTTTTGAAGCTCACATACATTATCATCTCCATTTTGCAAAGGCTTAATTCCACCACCACCATAAATAACTCCGTCAGATTCAATTACAAAATATTTTTCTCTTAAATTTTGATAACTCTGATACATACATTCAGTTTCATCATCTTGAAATGCAGTGCCAACAAGTGGTAGCTTTAACTCAACAAAAACCCCTCTGATTACATTGCAAATGTGTATATTATCCTCAGGTTTGATTTCTCTTATAATGTACGTAAAATCTTTCAAATTTTAATACTATTTTTGTTATGTGAATATACACGAAAAATATATTAATAGATGTGTTCAAATAGCTAAAAATGCCATTCCTTCAGCATATCCAAATCCAGCTGTTGGTTGTTGCATTGTTCATGATAAAAAAATTATCGGAGAAGGTTACACTAGTAAATATGGAGGTAGTCATGCCGAAGTTAACGCAATCAATTCTGTAAGAAATAAAAATCTTTTATGTGAATCTAGCTTATATGTTACTTTAGAGCCTTGCTCGCATTTTGGAAAAACACCGCCTTGTTCAGATTTGATTTTAAAATATAATATACCAAGAATTTATATAGGGATTAAAGATCCCAATCCTAAAGTTAGTGGAAAGGGTATTAAAAAATTAAAAGAAAATGGAGTTCACGTAGAAGTTAACATCCTATCTGAAATATGTAATAATCATCATAAAATATTTTTAACTAACATAACAAAAAAAAGACCATTTATTATACTAAAATGGGCTGAAACTGCGGACGGGTTTATTGCCCCAAAAGAAAAAAAAATAGCTAAACCAATTTGGATATCTAATGAATATTCTAGACAACTATCTCATAAATTTAGATCTGAAATAGATAGCATCTTAGTAGGCAGTAAAACTATAGTTGATGATAACCCAAGATTAAACACTAGAAATTGGCCTGGAAAATCTCCTAAGATTATAGTCTTAAATAGAAAAAATAATTTAGATAAAAAGTTGAATGTTTTTAAAACAGATTCAGAAGTATTTATAATTGATGAAAAAATAATTGATTATAATAAAAATATTGCAGAACAAACATTGAAGTATTTGAAATCTAAAAATATATCCAGTGTTATCGTTGAAGGAGGGGCACAAACACTCAATACGTTTTTAAATGAAAATTTATGGGATGAAATAAAAGTTTTTAAATCAAAGAAAAAATTAGTTAATGGAACTAATGCACCTATAATTCAATCTACAATGTTTAGTGAAGAGAAAATAATGGATGATAAACTAATTACTTACTTTAACAAATAATTTAAATTTTATCAAAAAGATATTTTGGACATCTTTTTGGCTTTCCAGTTTGCCTGTCCATAAAAGCTAAATGAGTAATTCCTTTTGTAATTAATTCTTTGTTCTGATTGTATAGATTATAGCCAAATTTAATTCTAGCAGTTGGTTTTTCTAGCAAGAATGTTTCAATTGTTAATACGTCATCATAATAAGCAGGTGTTAAATATTTAGCTTCTAAAAATATAACTGGAAGAAGTATTCCTTCAGATTCCATGTTCTTGTATGAAACTCCAATTTTGGTAATCCAGTCAAGTCGACCCATTTCAAAGAAAAGTGCATAATTACCGTGATGAACAAAACCCATTTGATCAGTTTCAGCATATCTTACTCTAATTTTAGTAGTAGTTTTTTTCATTAGAAAAATATAGATTTTTTAAAAATTAATTATTAAATTTAGTGAATACGAAACATGCAAAAAAAAAAGTTAATAATCAACCATTTTTAATTTTTTTTTTTCATTTTTTGTTCACATATTTGCTTTACGGTTTTTTAAGTATTTTTTATAACAAAGACTGCCATCAAATAATAAACTAACTAAATTACAATTAATATAATCAGTTGATGAATATTACAGCTAAATCTGTTTGGAGCAATTGCCTAAAGTTTGTAAAAGACAATATTCAGCCTCAAGCCTACAAAACATGGTTTGAACCTATTGAAGCTGTGAAGCTGACTGATAAATCATTAAGTATTCAAGTTCCAAGTAAATTCTTTTACGAATGGTTAGAGGAGCACTATGTAAAACTTTTAAAAGTAGCTTTAAGTAAAGAGCTAGGAGATGATGCTAAACTAGTATACATTATTAAAATGGAAAATACTTTTGGCAATAATCAACCGTTTACCGAAAAGATTCCAAGTTCAAATAATAATTCAAGTAATTATCAAAATGTAACGACTTCTATCAATAAAAAAACTCCTGAAGTTAAAAATCCATTTATTATTCCAGGAATTCAAAATGTTAAAATTGAATCTCAACTTAATCCTAATTACACTTTTGAAAATTTCTTAGAAGGTGACTCAAATAGATTAGCAAGAAACGCTGGAATTGCAGTTGCCAACAAACCTGGAGGAACTTCATTTAATCCATTATTGATATTTGGAGGTGTTGGTTTAGGTAAAACTCATTTAGCCCATTCAATTGGTATTGATATTAAAGATAAATACCCTGAGAGAACTGTTTTATATATTACTGCTGAAAAATTTACTCAACAGTATATTGAAGCTATCAAGAAAAATAATAGAAATGATTTTATTCATTTCTATCAAATTATTGATGTTTTAATTGTTGATGACGTGCAATTTTTATCAGGAAAATCAGGAACTCAGGATGTGTTTTTCCATATATTCAATCATCTTCACCAAAATGGAAAACAGGTTATTTTAACTAGTGATAAAGCTCCAGTTGACATGCAGGATATAGAATTGAGATTATTATCCAGGTTTAAATGGGGACTTTCAGCTGAACTTCAAAATCCTGACTTTGAAACTAGGGTGTCAATTTTAAATAACAAATTATTCCGAGATGGTGTAAACATGAGTGAAGAAGTGATTGATTATGTTGCTAAAAACATCAAAACAAATGTACGTGAACTAGAGGGAGCCATAATATCTCTAATTGCTCAAGCTTCTTTTAATAGAAAAGAAATTACTTTATCCCTTGCAAAAGAAATAGTTGAGAAATTTGTAAAAAATACAAAAAGAGAAGTATCAATAGATTACATACAAAAAACTGTTTCAGACTATTTCCAAATGGAGGTAAGCACATTACAATCGAAGACAAGAAAAAGACACATAGTCCAGGCAAGACAATTAGCTATGTTTTTTGCAAAAAAATTCACCAAAGCATCTTTAGCCAGTATTGGCTCTCAAATTGGAAAAAGAGATCATGCTACAGTCCTTCATGCTTGCAAAACCGTGGACAACTTATCTTCTACTGATAAACAATTCAGAAAATATGTTGAAGATCTAGGGAAAAAACTCTCTATTTAAAAACTCAATCATCAAAGGTATATTATATTTAATTCCTAATACACTCGGAGAGAATGAACCTCTTGAGGTACTTCCTATTTCTGTAAAAAAAATAATAGAGTCAACTAACTTCTATCTTTTTGAAAATGAAAAAGCAGGAAGAAAGTTTATAAAGAAAATCTTGCCTTCTAAAATTCAAAGCAAATTAAAAGTGAATTTAATTAATAAATTCACTTTAGATGAAGAACTTAACTCTTTTTTAGATCCTATTTATAAAGGTTATAATATTGGTCTTATTTCTGATGCTGGTTGTCCTGGAGTAGCAGACCCAGGATCAGACATCATAAAAATAGCTCATCAGTCTAACATAAAAGTGGTACCACTTGTAGGTCCATCATCAATATTGCTAGCGATAATGAGTTCAGGATTAAATGGACAAAACTTTGCTTTTAATGGTTATCTACCAATTGAAAGAACAGACAAAAAAAATAAAATTAAAGAATTAGAAAAAACTTCTCATCAAAAAAACCAATCACAAATATTTATAGAAACTCCATACAGAAATAATAAAATGTTAGAAGATCTTATAAAAACCCTTAGTGGAGATACTAATCTTTGTATAGCATGTGATTTAACTCTAAATACAGAATACATAAAAACTTTGTCAATTAATGAATGGAAAAAAAATAGAATTAATATTGATAAAAAACCTGCTATTTTTATAATTCAAAAAGATTAAGGTTTATTTTTTTATTCCCTTAACGTCTAAGTATTTATGAAACTTCCTCGCATTATTATTATGCTCGTATAAAGTTCTTGAAAATTTATGATATCCAATATTGTTAGGGTCTGCAGAAAAATAAAAATAATTATGTTTTTCAAAATTTAAAACAGCATCTATTGAACTTATGTCAGGAACTGCTATTAAACCTGGAGGAAGTCCTTTATACTTATAGGTATTAAATTTTGATTCAATTTTTAAATGCTTATATAAAATTCTCCTAATAATTGTGTTTTTATAATCAGGTAGTTGATATGCAGCATACTTTACAGTTGGGTCAGCTTGAAGAAGCCAATTACTGTTTAATCTGTTCATGTATACTCCAGCGATTGTACTTAATTCACTTTTCATTTTTGACTCCTGACTTACTATTGAAGCCAAAATCATCACCTGCTTTTGAGTTAGACCTATTTTTTTCAATTTTCTAATCCTTGAATCATTCCAAAAAAGATTATATTCCTTTAACATTCTAGATCTAAATGAAGTTGCGTCTGTATCCCAATAAAAATTATAGCTGTTAGGGATAAAAATAGAGAGAAAATTGTATTCATCAAATCCATTTAACTTAAAAAAATTTTGATCTTTAAAAGAATTTAATAATGACAAACTATCAGCCTCAATTTGTGTAGAAATTTTACCTGCTAGTTCATATTCGTTGTCAATATTGTTAAAAATAACATCAACCGTTAATTTACTGGATCTTAAAGTATTAATAATTTGATTATTGTTCATATTTTTTTTTATAGCAAATTTTCCAGATTTTAATTTTAGATCATAACCTTTTCTAATTGCTAATCTTTCAAAAGAATTTACATTTTTTAAAATTGGACTCAAGTCTTGCTTTAATTGCTCAAAAGTTTGATCTGTATACACATATACATAAGCAACTTCATTATTAAAGCTTGTATTTGAAACAAACATAGTAACATAAACAAAATAGGAGAATATTGATAGTAGAATAAGTCCTATAAGAGAAATTAGTAATAATATTTTTTTTATGTACATATTAATTGTAATAACATTTCATTTTTATATTTTCCATCAAATTTTATCCAATCTTTTTTTAAACCAACTTCTTTAAATTGAACACTTTTAAAGAGATTAACACTATGAGTATTATCTTCTAATATATTGCAGTACAACTGATGGAGGGAAAGATGAGTTTTAGAATACTTGATAAGCATTTCTAAGGCTTCTTTGGCGAATCCTTTATTTCTCATTTTTTCATTAATAATTATAGCAACTCCAGCTCTATTGTTTTTAAAATCTATATCGAACAAATCAATCAATCCAATTGTAATATTTTTAAAATCAGTAATAACTAATCTTAGTTGTTTTGCCTCATAGATATCCATATCTGAATTTTTTAAATATCTGTTTAACAAATATTTTGAGAATGGGATTTGAGAATCACTGATAGACCAATATTTTTCATTATTTTCTATAGAAAACAAATAGTCAATATCCTCTAATTCCAAAGCTCTTAAAAATATATTTTTTCCTTTTAATGTATTCATATTTGACCTTTAAATACTTCAGTTGCAGGACCTTCAAGCCATATGTTATCATAAACATTTTTAAAATCAAAAGACACAAATAATTCACCTCCTAAGGTAGTAATCTTAATTCTATTTGAATCTACAAGGCCTTTACTGTGAGCTGACAATACAGAAGCTATAACACCAGTACCACAAGACAGTGTTTCATTCTCAACTCCACGTTCATATGTCCTAACTTTAATTGAAGAATTATCAATTATCTCAGTGAAATTTATATTAACTCCATCTTCACTTATTTCTTTATTATTTCTTAATTCTCTTCCAGAGTCAAATACATTGATGTTATTGACTGAGGTACAGAACTTTACAAAATGCGGAGAACCTGTATCTAATAAACACCCATTGTGAACTTCATCAATATTTGAAACTTTAATCATTTTAATTTTAATTATATCCTCATTAATGATTCCTTCATGCAATCCATCTATTGCCAAAAAAGTGACATTGTCATTTATAATATTTAATTTTTTAGCAAAAGAAATAACACATCTTCCACCATTACCACACATACTAGTTTGTTTTCCATCAGAATTAAAATAAATCATTTTAAAATCGTATTGACAATGATTCTCTAAAAGAATTAAACCGTCAGCTCCAACTCCAGTATGTCTAGAACATATTTTGGATATTAATTCTAAATTATTTTTATCAAAAAATAGAGATCTATTATCAATTAAAACAAAATCATTTCCGGTTCCGTGGTATTTGTAAAAATCAATTATCATTAGTAACAAATATATAAAATACAGTATTAACTATAATTGTTAAATGATAGTTAAAACGTTTCAATCTATTTGCAATTTATTTTAATTTTATTGTTTAAACTATTAGTTATGAAAAAATATTTGTTAGTATTATTATCGTCTATAATTGGAGGAATAATGGCTGTTTATATACACGAAAAATTAAGCTCAGAAAATTATAAAGAAAAAAATATAAGTAATCTTGTAATAACTGAACAGTTACCAACTAATAATGTAATTAACTCTAATAATTTATTACAAGACAGGCCAGATTTTGTTGAAATAGCGGAAAACACCATTAATTCGGTTGTTCATGTCAAAAACTCTCTATCTAATTCTGACAAAATTACTTTAGAGGATTTAATGTTTGGTAGAAAGCAAGATGGTATGCAAATTGGCACAGGATCTGGAGTTATTGTTTCTGCTGATGGTTATATAATAACTAATGCACATGTTATTGATAAGGCTGAAAAAATTCTAATTACTACAAACGATAACAAAGAATTTGAAGCTAATTTAATAGGTAGTGATGAGCAAAATGATATTGCTTTATTAAAAGTAGAAACTGAAAATGATTTACCATATGCAATATTTGGTGACAGTGATGCAACTAAAATTGGTGAATGGGTATTAGCTATAGGTAATCCATTTAATTTGACTTCAACAGTAACTGCAGGAATAATTAGTGCAAAAGCCAGAAATCTAGACCCTACAGGCAGAACTACTCAATCATTTATTCAAACTGACGCTGCAGTTAATCCTGGAAATTCTGGTGGTGCATTAGTAAACACTCAAGGGCAATTAATAGGAATAAATACTGCAATTCAGTCACAAACTGGCTCATACATAGGTTATTCATTTGCCGTACCCAGTAATATTGCAAAGAAAGTAATTGAAGATTTAATGGAGTTTGGAATCGTTCAAAATGGATTCTTAGGTGTTACCGGAACAGCACTAAACAACAGTATTGCAAAAGAACTTTCTACTGATGAAATTGAAGGTTTTTATATAAACTCAGTTGAAGAATACTCTGGAGCAGATTTAGCTGGTATAAAAGAAGGTGATATTATAAAATTCATTGATGAAATAAAAATTTCAAAATTTTCTGATCTTAAAGGATACTTAAGCACTAAAAGACCTAATGATTTAGTAATCGTTCATTTGGTTAGTGATAAAAAAATAAAAAAATTAGAAGTTAGATTAAATAAAAATGAAAGAATTTCATTTAATGTTATTGGGATTTTAAAGAACTTATCTGAAGAGGAATTAATAAAATATAATAAGTCCAATGGTGTAAAAATATCTGACTTTAACAAAAGATATGAAAAGTATTGGACAGATAACGGAATTGAAATTGGAAATATAATACATAGGATCAATGGGGTTGATATTAAATCAATTACTGAAATTCAAGATATTTTAAAAAACATAAATAATTATGATCCACTTAGAATAGAAATAATTAATAGCAATGATGAGTTAGAAAGATTTAATTTTAGATAAAAATTTCAAATTATTAATGATATCTTCGAAAAATGAGAATTGATATAATAACTGCTTTGCCAGATTTACTTAAAAGCCCTTTTGAGACATCAATACTTAAAAAAAGTATAGATTTAAAACTAATAGATTTACACATACATAATCTAAGAGATTTCACAAAAGACAACTATAAAACTATTGATGATAACCAATTTGGTGGTGGAGCTGGAATGGTAATGATGATTGAACCAATTGATAAATGTATAAATAAATTAAAAACTGAGCGCAATTATGATGAAATCATATATATGTCTCCAGATGGTGAAAATTTAAATCAAAAAATATCTAATAAAATATCTTTATTGAAAAACATTATTATTCTTTGTGGTCACTATAAAGGAGTTGATCAACGTGTAAGAGATCATTTAATTACAAAGGAAATATCAATAGGAGATTATGTGTTAACTGGTGGAGAATTAGCTGCTGCAGTTTTGTGCGACTCTATAATTAGACTAATTCCTGGAGTGTTAAGTAATGAAACATCTGCATTAACAGACTCTTTTCAAGACAACCTTTTAGCTCCTCCTATATACACTAGACCTAGAGACTATAATGGATGGAAAGTACCTGATGTACTATTAAGTGGAGATTTTCCGAAAATTGAAAAATGGAGAGAAGAAAAAGCTATAGAGGCTACATTAAATAAAAGACCAAATATTAAGGATTAAAAAAATATTGATAAATAACTCTTAAATATTGCATGTTATTAATTTATGTTTATTTTTGCACCAAATTCGAGCTAACCTCTCAACGATAATCGTTCATGTTGTCTCAGAATAATTTTAAAATTATATAAAAATGAGTTCATTAGTAAAATTTGTACAAGACGAGTTTGTTCCAAAAAACACTTTCCCAGACTTTGGAGCTGGTGATACAATAACTGTTTATTACGAAATTAAAGAAGGTAATAAAACAAGAACACAGTTTTTTAGAGGAGTTGTACTTCAAAAAAGAGGCAGTGGAAGTTCAGAAACTTTTACAATTAGAAAAATGTCTGGATCAATTGGAGTTGAAAGAATATTCCCTATTAATCTGCCTGCTTTACAAAAAATTGAAGTAAATAAGGCTGGTAAGGTAAGAAGAGCAAGAATTTTCTACTTTAGAAACCTTACAGGTAAAAAAGCAAGAATAAAGGAAATAAGAAGAAAGTAAATAGCTTATAAACATTTGTTAATAAGACTGGTTTACAAATAGTTAAGATCTTTATTATAATTTTCCTTGTTTATTTAAAATCATATTATACTTTAGATATAGAATCATGGCTTAATGCAGTTTCGTTAACGAAATGATTGATTCTATAAAGACGTTCTTTGAAACAATTACTTGGTTGCGATCTTAAAGAGTTTTATCTAAAAGATCTAAAAGGAAATTTACTATACTTAACGAAAGTCTAGCATGTAAAATCCGAAAAAATGAAAGTTTAAATTTATGACGAAAGTCTAAACCTAAACTCAAAACCTAATAAGCTTATTTAACGCCACTAGCATTAAATAAGAATAAAAGGAGATAACCTTGTAATTAAACTGAGATATGAAGGTCCTGTAGAGTAATCTACAGTTCATTACTTTATATTTCAATTGAATCGAATACCTCAAAATTATTCAACAGCGCAAGCTAAAAATAATTGGTAGAAATACCACTGAAATTCGTATTCATAAAAAGCCATATTAATACAGATTTATCTGTGATAATATGGCTTTTGTTTTTTTAATAGTAAAATGATTTTTTTAGAATTTTGCGAAAAGCAATTCATATATTTGTACGACTAAAAAATACACATAACGTTAAATCAGCAGATAATAATGTCAAAAATAATATATACTAAAACTGATGAAGCTCCTGCCCTGGCAACTCTATCCTTATTACCAATTGTAAAAGCATTTACAAAATCTTCAAAAATAGTAGTTGAAACAAAGGACATTTCACTTTCTGCAAGAATTTTAGCCAATTTTTCAGAATTTTTATCTGAGGATCAAAAAATAAATAATGATCTTGATTACTTAGGAAAACTAGTAAAGCAACCCCATGCAAATATTATAAAACTACCAAACATTAGCGCATCTATACCTCAAATAAAAAATGCAATAATTGAATTACAAAAGCTTGGATATAAAATTCCGAAATACCCAAACGATGCTAATACAGTAATTGAAAAAAAGATTAAAGCTAAATATGATTCCATTAAAGGAAGTGCAGTAAATCCGGTTTTAAGAGAGGGCAATTCAGATAGAAGAGCTCCAAAAGCAATAAAAAATTATGTAAAAAATAACCCTCACTCAATGGGGGAATGGAATAGCAATTCAAAAACTCATGTTTCAACAATGTCCGAAGGTGACTTTAGAAATAATGAAAAATCTTTTACCCTAAATAAAAATACTGAAGTTTACATATCACACACTGATACTGAAGGAAAAGAAATATTATTAAAAGATAAATTTAAATTACAAAAAGATGAAATTATTGATGCGTCCGTAATGAGTATTAAATCTCTTAAATGTTTCTTAAAACAATGTATAGATGATGCAAAAAAAGAAAATATTTTATTTTCAGTTCATTTAAAGGCTACTATGATGAAAGTTAGTGATCCAATAATTTTTGGTCATGTAGTCAAAACTTATTTTTCTCAAGTTTTTAAAAAATATGATGATACAATTAAGAAACTTGAAATAAATGTAAATAATGGCTTTGGGCATTTAACTGGTAAAATAAATGATTTAAATGATGAGTTGAAAAATGAAATTATTTCTGAAATTAATATTGCATATGATAATGGTCCAGAATTAGCTATGGTAAATAGCGATAAGGGAATAACCAACTTACATGTTCCAAGCGATATAATTATTGATGCCTCAATGCCAGCTATGATAAGGAATTCAGGTAAAATGTGGGATTCTAATGGTAAATCTAAAGATACTAAAGCAGTAATTCCAGATAGTAGTTATGCTTCTATTTATCAAGCTACAATTGATTTCTGTAAAGATAATGGAGCATTTGATCCAACCACCATGGGCACTGTTCCTAATGTAGGATTAATGGCTCAAAAAGCAGAAGAATATGGATCTCATGATAAAACATTTGAAATTAATAAATCTGGAACTGTTTGTATAAAAAACATTAAAGGAGAAATATTATTGAGTCATAATGTTGAAGATGGTGACATTTGGAGAATGTGTCAAGTAAAAGACGGGCCTATTCAAGATTGGGTTAAACTAGCAGTTAATAGAACTCGATTAACTAAAACACCTTCGATTTTTTGGCTAGATAATCGAAGACCTCATGATATTGAATTAATAAAAAAAGTTAATTTATACTTACAAGATCATAATACAAGTGGGCTTGATATAAAAATTTTATCACCATATGATGCAACAAAATTAACATTAGAGAGATTAAAACAAGGAAAAGATACCATCTCTGTTTCTGGCAATGTTCTTAGAGATTATCTAACAGATTTATTTCCAATTTTGGAGGTTGGAACTAGTGCTAAAATGTTATCAATTGTTCCGTTAATCAACGGAGGGGGATTATTTGAAACTGGAGCAGGTGGATCTGCACCAAAACATGTTGAACAATTAACAAAAGAAAACCATCTGAGATGGGATTCACTCGGAGAATTTTTAGCCCTCGGAGTTTCTTTGAATCACCTTGGAATAAAATTTAAAAACTCAAAAGCAATTGTACTAGCAAAATGTCTTGATTTAGCTATAGAAGAGCTTTTATTAAATAAAAAATCGCCTTCAAGGAAAAAAGGAGAAATTGATAATAGAGGAAGTCATTTTTATCTATCGTTATATTGGGCAAAAGCAATTGCTAAACAAGATACCGATCTCAGCTTGAAGAGTGAATTTGATAAGCTATTTAAAATTCTTTCTGAAAATGAAATAAAAATACTAAATGAATTAAAAAAAGTTCAGGGAAATAAAGTGGATTTAGGAGGTTATTATAAACCAGATCTAATAGCAAGTAATAAAATAATGAAACCAAGTCCTATTTTTAATGAAATTATTAATAATTTATACTCTGTAAATTAAGACTATTGAACAAATTTATTAAAATAACTGAACAAAATTCAAAGTATAACTCTATTGAAAATAAATCTATTGATCTAATACTAAAAGAAATTAATGGTGAAGACCAAACAGTTGCTGTAAGTATTAATAAAGAATTAAATTCGATTAAATCAGTAATTCATGAGGTCATTAAATGCCTTAAAAATAATGGAAGGCTTTTTTACATTGGTTCAGGAACAAGTGGTAGAATGGGAATTTTAGACGCTTCAGAGTGCCCTCCTACATTTGGAGTGGACAATAATCTTGTTATTGGTTTAATTGCAGGTGGAGATAAAGCTATTAGAAACTCACAAGAATTTGCAGAAGATTCCACTAATCAGGGTTGGTTTGACTTGAAGGAAAAAAAAATTAATAAAAAAGATTTTGTAATAGGAATTGCAGCATCAGGTACTACCCCCTACGTAATAAATGCGATAAAGGAATGCAATAAAAATAATATTTCTACAGCTTGCATTACATGCAATAAAAACAGTCCATTAGCAAATGAATCTAAATTTCCCATAGAAATTATTGTTGGTCCAGAGTATATCACTGGAAGTTCAAGAATGAAGGCTGGTACTGCTCAGAAAATGGTTTTAAACATGATAAGCACATCGACAATGATTAAATTAGGAAAGGTAAAAGGTAATTTAATGATTGATATGCAGCTTTCTAATAATAAACTTATTGAAAGAGCAATAAACATGGTGATTAACTCATTAAACATTTCTTACTCAGATGCTAAAAAACTGATAGTAAAACATGGAAATGTCAGAAAAGCAATTGAAAAATATAATGAATAAAACTCACAAAAAAATAATAGAAAATTTACCTAAAAGAAATGAGTTAAGGATAAAAAAACTTTACACAGGCATTAAACTTTTATGTATTTCTATAATTACAATTATTAGTGGGCCAATATTGATTCAAATTGGTTTTGTTAAATCTAAAGGTGTGATTAATATTTACTCCATTTTAGGGATCTTAGTTTGCGTATCAGCTATTTTATTAATATATGCAGGTATAAAAAAGATAGGAGATTATATTTTTAACAAAAATGATAGATAATAAATTATATTAAATAAAATTATAAAATTATATTTACTTTTTTAAAGAATTTATATGATTAATATCACACTAAAAGATGATTCAAAAAAGAGTTTTCCTAAAGGAATATCTGTTTTAGATGTAGCTAAAAGCATCAGTGAGGGTTTTGCAAGAAATGTGATTTCTGCAAAATTTAATGATATAATTATTGAAACTTCTACTTCTTTAGATGCCGATGGATCATTAGAACTTTACACTTGGGAGGATGAAAACGGAAAAAAAGCATTTTGGCACTCCTCTTCACATGTTTTAGCACAAGCTATTCAAGAACTTTTTGAAGGTTCTAAACTGACTATTGGACCAGCAATTGATAAAGGGTTTTATTATGATGTTGATTTTGGTGACAAATCAATTTCTGAAAAAGATTTTAATAAAATTGAAACAAAAATGCTTGAAATAGCAAGAGGAAAGCACGATTTTATTATGAGATCAGTAAGTAAAAGTGATGCTCTAGAATTTTATTCAGCTGAGAAAAATGAATATAAAGTTGAACTCATAAAAAATCTTAATGATGGTGAAATAACATTTTGTGATCATTCCAATTTTACAGATTTATGTAGAGGTGGACATATCCCCAATACTGGAATCATGAAAGCTTTCAAATTATTAAGTGTAGCCGGAGCATACTGGAGAGCTGATGAAAAAAATAAGCAATTAACAAGAATTTATGCAATATCTTTTCCTAAGCAGAAGCTTCTGAATGAGTACTTGGAAAATTTAGAAGAAGCTAAAAAAAGAGACCACAGAAAAATTGGTAGACAATTAGGATTGTTTACATTTTCTCAAAAAGTTGGATTAGGGTTACCTCTTTGGCTTCCTAAAGGAGCTGAATTAAGGGCTAGATTAGAGAATTTTTTAAAGGATGCTCAAAAGAAAGCCGGATATGAAATGGTAATCACTCCTCACATTGGTCAAAAAGAGTTATACATAACATCAGGTCATTACGAAAAATATGGTGAAGATAGTTTTCAGCCAATTGGAACCCCTAAAGAAAATGAAGAGTTTCTATTGAAACCAATGAATTGTCCACATCACTGTGAAATTTATAACTCATTTAAATTTAGTTACAAAGATCTACCTGTGAGATACGCTGAATTTGGTACTGTTTATAGATATGAACAAAGTGGAGAATTACATGGACTTACCAGAGTCAGAGGGTTTACTCAAGATGATGCACATATATTTTGTTCTGAAGATCAGTTAAATGAAGAATTTAAAAACGTTATTGATTTGGTTCTTTATGTATTTAAATCTTTAGGTTTTAATAATTTTACTGCTCAGGTTTCATTAAGAGATTCTGAAAAATCTGAAAAATACATTGGTAGTGATGAAGTTTGGAAAAAATCTGAAAATGCAATTCTAAAGGCTGTAGAAGATAAAAACTTAAAATATAAAATTGAAAAAGGAGAGGCGGCATTTTATGGACCTAAACTTGACTTTATGGTTAAGGATGCGCTTAACAGAGAATGGCAATTGGGAACAATTCAAGTTGATTACAATCTCCCCAAAAGGTTTGAATTAAGCTATAAAGGCAGTGATAACCAACTGCATAGACCTGTGATGATACACAGAGCACCATTTGGAAGTTTGGAGAGATTTATAGCAATTTTATTGGAGAATACAGCAGGTAATCTACCTATTTGGTTAATTCCTGAACAGGTTGCAATACTTAGTATTAGCGAGAAATACGAGAAATACACCAAAAAAGTTTTAAATTTGTTAGAAATTAACGAAATTCGCGCCCTGCTTGACAATAGAAGTGAAACGATGGGAAGGAAAATTCGTGACGCAGAGATAAAGAAAACTCCATACATGATTATTATTGGAGAAAATGAAGAAAAAGAAAACTGTATTTCATTGAGAAAACACGGTGGTGAAGATTTAGGAAAAATGAGTGTTGATGACTTTGTAAAAATTATAAACAATTCAATAAAAAAAATATTTAATAACTAAAAATTATATACTATAGCAATTAGAAGAAGGAAACCAAGAGGACCTGCAAGGATAATCAAAGTTGACGAACATAGAATAAATAGTAAAATACTAGCTCCAGAAATAAGGTTAGTTGGTGATAACGTTGAAATTGGAGTTTATTCAAAATCAAAAGCATTAATAATAGCCGATGAATTGGGTCTAGACCTTGTAGAAATTTCTCCTAAAGCAAACCCTCCTGTCTGTAAAATAGTGGATTATAAAAAATTCCTTTATGAGCAGAAGAAAAGAGAAAAAGTATTAAAGGCTAAAACTACTAAAGTAGTTATAAAAGAAATTAGATTTGGACCTCAGACAGACAATCATGATTATGAGTTTAAAAAGAAACATTCTGAGAAATTTTTAAAAGAAGGTGCGAAATTAAAAGCTTTTGTTTTTTTTAAAGGTAGATCTATTATCTACAAAGATCAAGGAGAAATACTGTTATTAAGGTTAGCTCAAGATCTAGAAGAAATAGGTAAGGTAGAACAAATGCCAAAATTAGAAGGAAAAAGAATGATAATGTTTATAGCTCCAAAAAAATAAGTAAATAATAATTAAAATTGACTAAATATGCCAAAAATGAAAACAAAATCTAGTGCCAAAAAACGTTTCAAAGTTACAGGTACTGGGAAAATTAAAAGAAAACATGCTTTCAAAAGCCATATTTTAACTAAGAAATCTAAAAAAAGAAAATTGGCTTTAACACACAGTACATTAGTACACAAAAGTGATGAAGACAACATTAAACAACAATTAAGATTAAAATAGTTTAAAAAAGGTAAATATTAACCATGAATTGGGCTAAAAAGAGTTTTTAAAACCGCCTAACTCAAAAAAACAAAAACAAAATGCCAAGATCAGTAAATTCAGTAGCAAAAAGAGCTAGAAGAAAAAAAGTATTAAAACAAGCCAAAGGATACTTTGGTAGAAGAAAAAATGTTTGGACAGTAGCAAAGAATGCTGTTGACAAAGCAATGCTTTACGCATTTAGAGATAGAAGAAATAAGAAAAGATCATTTAGAGCACTATGGATTATGAGAATAAATGCTGCAGCTCGTTTACATGGAATGTCTTACTCTGAATTTATCGGTAAAATGAAGTCAAAAAATATTGACTTGAACAGAAAAGTTTTAGCGGACTTAGCTATGAACAATCCAGAAGCATTTAAAGCTATTGTTGATAAAATAAATTAAAAAGGAAGATCTGAATTATCAGGCAAATTAAATGCCTGATTTGGATCAGGTTTAAAAGTATCATCATTTGCTGCTGCATTCATTTTTGAATGAAACTCGTATGGAGAATCAAAATCATCTATATTTTCAAACCTACCTAATTCTTTAATAAACTTAAGTCTCAAATTATCTAATCCACCATTTCTGTGTTTAGCTACAATTAATTCAGCTTGCCCATCAGTTGATGATCTATCATCGTCATCCCACTCATCAATTTTATAATATTCTGGTCTATAAATAAAGGATACTATATCTGCATCTTGTTCAATTGCGCCAGATTCACGTAAATCAGATAAAATAGGTCTTTTACTACCTCCCCTAGTTTCAACAGCTCTAGAAAGTTGAGAAAGAGCTATAACAGGGATACTTAATTCTTTTGCTAGTGCTTTAAGGTTTCTTGAAATAGTAGATATTTCTTGTTCTCGATTACCACCTTTATTATTTCCACCGATAGTCATTAATTGTAAGTAATCTACAATCAATAATTTTATTCCGTGTTGAGAGGAAAGACGTCTAGCTTTTGCTCTCAAATCAAATACCGATAAAGAGGGAGAGTCATCGATAAAAAGAGGAGCTTTTTCTAAGCTCTTAACTTTAACGTTTAATTGCTCCCATTCATGTTTTTCTAATCTACCAGTTCTTAACTTTTCAGAAGACAAACCTGTTTCAGAAGAAATTAATCTTGTGATTAATTGAACAGAAGACATTTCCAAAGAGAAAAAACCTACTGGAATATTTTGATTGACTGCAATATTTCTTGCCATTGAAAGTGTTAATGCAGTTTTACCCATACCAGGTCTGGCAGCTATAATAATTAAATCACTTTCTTGCCAACCAGAAGTTAATTTGTCAATTTTGTCAAATCCAGATGGAATACCACTAAGACCATCTTTATTTGAGATAGCTTCAATTTTTTTCTTTGCTTGAATAACTAAACTCTGAGCAGTTTCTGAGGATTTTTTTATATTTCCTTGAGTTACATCATAAAGTTTCGCTTCAGCCTTATCTAACAAATCAAAGACATCTTTAGTTTCATCATAAGATTCCTCAATAATTTCGTTAGAAATTTTAATCAAACTTCTTTGTATATATTTTTGTAATATAATTCTGGCATGAAATTCAATATGAGCAGAAGAGGAGACCTTTTGAGTTAGAGATATTAAGTAAAAATCTCCACCAGCTAACTCTAATCTATTATCTTTTTTTAATTGAGAAGACACTGTAAGAAGGTCAATCGGTTCACTATTTTCAAACAAAGAAAGTATTGCTTCAAATATATATTGATGACTTTCTTTATAAAAAGCATCAGAGTTTAATATATCTATAACCTCATCAACCCCTTTTTTATCTATCATCATAGCACCTAGTACTACTTCTTCTAAATCAATTGCTTGTGGAGGTATTTTACCTTTTTCTAAATTTATAATTGAGTTTCTGTCTACTCTCAAGTTTTGATAAGGTTTTGTTTGCTTCATAAAGCTAAGTTAATTAAATAATGAAATGAAAAATAGAATAAAAAACTTAACTTTTTAACTTGTAGTAAACATTATTGTTGTTAATAAAAGTCAGAAATTGTTAATATAGGTTAGAATTCATTTAACCATTAAAAACTCCCATAGAAGAGTATTTATCCATTCTCTTAATAACTAAATCTTTGGAAGATAAATCTTGAAATTCTGAATAAGCTTTAACTATAGCATCACGTACATTAAGAAATGTTTTTTCTCTGTCATTGTGTGCACCGCCCAAAGGCTCTTTAATTACATGATCAACTAGTTTCATTTTTTTCATGTCTTTGGCAGTTAACTTTAAAGCAGATGCAGCTTGTTCTTTATATTCCCAACTTCTCCATAAAATCGATGAACAAGATTCTGGTGAAATAACTGAATACCAAGTATTTTCTAACATTAAAACTTTATCACCAACTCCAATACCTAAGGCACCTCCAGAAGCTCCTTCACCAATAATAACAGTTATTATAGGAACTTTCAACCTTGTCATTTCTAATATGTTTCTTGCTATAGCTTCTCCTTGACCTCTCTCCTCTGCTTCTAAACCAGGGTAAGCACCAGGTGTGTCAATTAAAGTTACAACAGGAATATTAAATTTTTCGGCAGATTTCATTAATCTTAAAGCTTTTCGATATCCTTCTGGGTTAGCCATACCAAAATTTCTATACTGTCTAGTTTTAGTATTAAAGCCTTTTTGCTGACCTATAAACATAAATGACTGATCAAAAATTTTACCAAGTCCTCCAATCATAGCTTTATCATCTTTGAAGTTTCTATCACCGTGGAGTTCTAAAAAAGAATCTCCAAATATAGCAGTAATATAATCAAGGGTATAAGGTCTGTCAGGGTGTCTTGACATTTGAACTCTTTGCCATGGAGTTAAATTACTATAAATGTCTTTCTTAGTTTGCTTTAATTTGTTTTCAATTTGCTCATAAGTTTCAGTAACATCAACATCACTCTTTTCGCCAATAATCTTGCAGTCATTTAATTGATCTTCAAGTTCTTTAATAGGTAATTCAAAATCTAAATAATTCATAAGAATAGTATATAAAAACAAATATAAAAACTTTGGCGAGGATTAGATATCATGAAGATGTTTTTTTATTATTCTTAATCTTTATAATAGAATTTATAATAATTGTAGAAATTATAATTAGTGTTCCAATATAAAATGAAAATTCCATTTTTTCAGTATCAGGAAAAATAAAAATCGCCAATAAAATTCCGTATACAGGTTCTAAATTATAAGTTAAAACTAATGTATATGGGCTTAAAAATTTTAAAATATAAATTGAAGCTATAAATGCATAAGCTGTACAAATAGATCCTAAAATAAACACATACAAATAGTCATAACTAAAAAGTGAGGAAATGGTTAAGTCACTTACATTATCTGAAAAAATTAAGTATAATAGTATGAAAACTACGCCAGATAAAAATTCATAAAAAGATATCAAAAAAGGATTGTTATTTTGAACTAATTTTCCATTAAATACTGAAAAAAGAGATGCTAATAAGGCAGATACTATTCCCAAAAACACACCAACAAAACTGTTAATATTTGCCTTTAAAATTATAAAAACACCACATATAACAACACAACCTAAGATAATCTCAACAGGTTTTATTTTTCTTTTAAAAAATATAGGCTCTAATAAAGAAGCAAAAAAAGCACCAGTAGAAAACATGGCTAAAGTTATTGATATATTTGATTGTTCAATCGCTTCGAAAAAAGTAATCCAGTGAAGGGCAATTATAATACCAGCTAAAGAGAAATTAAAAAAATCTCTTAAATTAATTTTAAAATCATATTTACGAAAAATTAAAAATAAAAAAGTCAGAACAAAAGCAATAAGCATTCTATGCCAAACTAATGCAATAGAGCCTAAAGAAATTGCTTCGCCTAGTATAGCAGTAAATCCTGCTATAAAAACTAAAAAATGAAGATGAAGATAATGTTTAAGATTATTTTTTTGCATTGTATAATAAATAAATTGCAAGAATACCAAATAAAATATTAGGTAACCATACTGCTAAAATTGGAGAGAAGTCAGATTGTTGAGCCATTACCCCAAATACCTTGTCAAAAAATACAAATATCATAGCAACAACTATTCCAAAAGCTAAATTAATTCCTGTCCCTCCTCTTCTTTTTACAGAGGAAACAGAAAAAGCTATAATAGTTAAAATAAAAACAGAGAAAGGTATACTCCACTTCTTATACTTAACAAGCTGGTATCTACCTATGTTTGAAGATCCTCTGAGTTTTTCCTGTTCAATAAAAGATACTAGTTCTGGGTAACTCAACGTTTCTGCGATATATTTAATTGGAAGCAAATCCTTTAATTTAAAAGCAAATGATGTATCAAGTTTTCTTTTCTTAATTAATATATCATTTTCTTTACCAATTATTCTTTTGGTGTAATTAGAAAGTCTAAACAAACTATCAGAAGGAAGATAACGTATATTACTAGATTCAATTTTATATTTTAAAATATTATCTTCAAAATGTTCCAAGGTAAAATTAGATCCAACATTACTTTTTGGATTAAATTGACTTAGATAAATGTAATCATTTGGGCTAATTTGTCTATATATATTTTGACTGTCATAACTCTTTTTAGAACCTTTTAAATATTTATATGAGAACTCATTAAAATCTTTACTAGCATTTGGAACAATAAATAATCCAAATAAAAATGCGATTATAGCAATAATTAAAGCACCCAAAAGGTATGATCTTAAAAATCTAAAAAAAGATATGCCAGAGCTTAGAAAAGCTATCACTTCAGTGTCGGATGCTAATTTTGAGGTGAACCAAATAACTGAAAGAAATAAAAAAAGAGGGAGTAATGAATTAGAAAAATAAATTGTAAAATTGAAATAATATTCAGCTACAAGATTAAACGGAACTTCGTTAGCTAAAATCTTATCAATATTATCAGCAAGATTGACCACTATAGCAATTGGAATAAATAATAATTGAATAGTAATAAAAGTATTTAAGTACTTTTTTAATATGTACCAATCTAAAATTTTCATTAATTATAACCTATTACTTAATTTTTTAATCATGATGCATTTCCAATCTACAAAATTTCCTTCAATAATTCTTCTTCTAGACTCTTTAACTAACCAATTATAAAAACCAAGATTATGTATAGTAGAAATCTGTTTAGCCAATAACTCATTTACTGAAAATAAGTGTTTTAAATAAGCTTTTGAATAATCTGTATCAACATAAGTATGCGCCATAGTATCCAAGCTACTAAAATCATTCTTCCATTTACTGTTTTTAATATTTATGGTTCCTTCAGAAGTAAATAACATTCCATTTCTTGCATTTCTAGTAGGCATTACACAATCAAACATATCGACTCCTATACTGATATTTTCTAAAAGATTAATTGGAGTTCCTACACCCATTAAATATCTTGGTTTTGACTTTGGTAAAATTTGACATACTAAATCAGACATTTCATACATTTCATCTGCAGGCTCGCCTACAGACAAACCTCCGATAGCATTTCCAAAACAGTTAGTTTCTGCAATATATTCTGCAGACATTTTTCGTAAGTCTTTATATACACTACCTTGAATTATAGGAAAAAAAGCTTGTTCATAATCATATAAGAAAGGGGTAGTTTTTAATTTATCAATACACCTATCAAGCCATCTATGAGTCATATGCATTGACTTTTTTGCATATTCAAAAGTACAAGGATAAGGAGGGCATTCATCAAAAGCCATAATAATATCTGCACCAATTTTTCGTTGAATATCCATGACATTTTCTGCTGTAAATTCGTGAATACTTCCATCTATATGGCTTTTAAACTTAACTCCTTTTTCATTAATTTTTCTATTTGCAGCGAGGGAATAAACTTGATAGCCACCCGAATCTGTCAAGATATTTCTGTCCCAATTGATAAACTTATGAATACCACCAGCTTTGTTGATAATGTCTATGTTAGGCCGCAAATAAAGATGATAAGTGTTAGCTAAAATTATATCAACATTTATATCATTTTTAAGTTCTCTTTGATGAACTCCTTTTACACTACCGATAGTTCCAACAGGCATAAAAATTGGAGTCTCAATATTTCCGTGATCAGTATTAATTACACCAGCTCTAGCAGATGATTTAGAGTCTGTTTTAATCAAGTCAAATTTCATAAAAATTAGTTTAAACAAATATAAATAACATAAATCCAATATTCATCCATAAAACTTAAATGTTAGTAAATCAAATACATTGTTGATAAAAGGATAACTGTCAATGATATTAAATTTATATATTAATTTAATTTTACGGATATATTTAAAAAAATGGAAGAACTTCAGAAATTAACAATACAGGTAAGAAGAGACATCTTAAGAATGGTACATAAAGTGAATTCAGGTCACCCTGGTGGATCTTTAGGTTGTACTGAATTTCTAGTTGTTCTTTATAAAAAATTAATGAATAGAAAATTAACTTTTGAAATGAATGGATTTGATGAAGATTTATTTTTTCTATCTAATGGACATATTTCACCTGTATTTTATAGTGTACTTGCAAGAGTGGGATATTTTGATGTAGATGAACTAAATAGCTTTAGGTTATTAAATTCAAGACTTCAAGGGCACCCAACCACTCATGAGGGCCTCCCAGGTATTAGAATTGCCTCTGGGTCACTTGGCCAGGGTCTTTCTGTTGGTTTAGGTGCTGCAGAAGCTAAAAAACTCAATAATGATAATAATTTAATTTATAGTCTTCACGGAGATGGAGAGTTACAAGAAGGACAAAATTGGGAAGCTATAATGTATGCATCTGCAAAAAAAATTGATAATATTATTGCGACTATAGATTTAAATGGAAAACAAATTGATGGATCTACAGATCAAGTACTACCAATGGGAAGTTTAAGAGATAAATTTGAATCTTTTGGCTGGCTAGTAGTTGAAATAGAAAATGGTAATAGTATTCAAGATATTGTAAGTGGAATGCAAAAGGCTAAAAGTCTAACAAAAAACAAAAAACCTGTTTGTGTATTATTAAAAACAATGATGGGTAATGGTGTAGATTTTATGATGCATACACATGCGTGGCATGGAAAAGCTCCAAATGATGAGCAACTTGAAAGTGCATTAGCACAAAACCCAGAAACATTAGGAGACTATTAATAATAACTGCAAAATAGAATATGAAAAAATACACATACACACAGAAAAAGGATACTAGAAGCGGTTTTGGTGCAGGTTTAGCAGAATTAGGGAGAACTAACTCTAATGTTGTAGCCCTTTGTGCCGATTTAATTGGATCATTAAAAATGAATGAATTTATTGATGAAAATCCTGAAAGATTTTTTCAAATTGGAATAGCTGAAGCTAATATGATGGGAATTGCAGCTGGATTAACAATTGGAGGTAAAATTCCTTTTACAGGAACTTTTGCAAATTTTTCAACAGGTAGAGTATATGATCAAATTAGACAATCTATAGCATATTCAAATAAAAACGTAAAAATTTGTGCATCTCATGCAGGGTTAACTTTAGGTGAAGATGGTGCTACACACCAAATTTTAGAAGATATTGGGCTTATGAAAATGTTACCAGGTATGGTGGTTATCAATACTTGTGATTATTATCAAACCAAAGCTGCAACAATTGCAATAGCAAAATATGATGGACCTGTTTACTTAAGGTTCGGAAGACCCTCTGTGCCGATTTTTACTGACGAAAACCAAACTTTTGAAATTGGAAAAGCTATTAATTTAACTGAAGGAAATGATGTTACTATTGTAGCTACTGGCCACTTAGTTTGGGAAGCATTACAAGCATCCGAAAAATTATTTGAAAAAGGAATATCTGCTGAAGTAATAAACATTCATACTATAAAACCATTAGACAAAAATGCTATTATAGAATCTGTTAAAAAAACTGGCTGCATAGTGACAGCGGAGGAGCACAACTTTCTAGGTGGTTTAGGAGAGTCAGTGTCCAGAGTTTTAGCATTAGAATACCCTACACCTCAAGAGTTTGTTGCTACAAATGATACATTTGGAGAATCAGGGACACCTACTCAACTAATGGAAAAATATGGATTAAATGCAAATACAATTGTAGAAAAAGTGAATAAAGTTTTAAAAAGAAAATAATTTATATTTATTACGTAATCTTAATTTGTTGTCAATTTTGTTGTATTTAATTCATTAACAACATCTAAGCCTTCTCCTATTTCATAAAAATCAACCGTTACAAAGTTGGGAAATTTATTTTTTAAGTTTTTACAGTTCAAAATATGATTCATTAGATATTTGAATGAGTTTACATTTTTAGCATTATTTTTGTTTCCTGTTAACGATGTGATAAAATGGTTGAAAATAAAAAGACTATTTTTAGGGTTACCTCTATTAAATTCACAATTAATCTCACCATACTTATTCTCTACAGCAAAATCCCAAATATAGTGGTACCAACTTTGTTTTGAATTTGCATCATTTTGATCAGAAAGTATTACTAGCCTTTTATTAGAATTAATCATTGTTTGTAATTTTGGCCATGATGAGTTAACATCTTGAGTATGTAAATATTTTAATAAACCAACTTTATTAATTTCATTTTCTATAGCATTTGAAGAAGTATATGTCTCAAATATTATGGTGATTATCTCATTTGGATTATTATCTAAAAAAAATTTAATATCATTTAGATAAATAGATAATGGTTTTGAACCCAAAAATTTATAAGCATGGTAAACAACAGTAGTTCAGTTATCATCATAAACATCAATCATTAGTCCACGAACACCATTAATAAGTTGTTCTGAAATGGTGGATATCTGATTTGGGAAAAGATAACTGTCTTTTTTTGAATTAAAAGCGTTATGGGTAGTAAGATAAGCTACTTCATTGTATCTCTTGTCACAAAGATCGATTGAACCATTACACTGACCATAAAAGTTAAACGAAATAAAATATAAAAATGAAAATATATACTTATACACTAATTAATCCTTTCTAGAAGCTGTATCATCAACATCCAAGTAATTTGGAATTCCATCTCCATCTGTATCGTCATTAGTTGGATCCCCATCTCCAATATCATTAGTTGGATCTCCATCTCCGTCTCTATCGACAGAAAGATCTGTATCTGGTTCCAAATCCTCATCAATTGTTAAAGTACCATCATTATCATCATCACTGTCGACAAAATCGTAAAAAGTATCCCCATCGGTGTCATCATCAGTTAAATCTAAATTTCCATTTAAGTCCTCAATATGTGAAGGAACATTGTCTAAATCATGATCATTACTTTCCATTTGGAAACAAGAAAACTTAAAAGATAGACATGAATATACTGGAATTGAACCAGCAGCACTAGAGTAATAAGCTAAACCAGATGGAATAAACATAACACCAATACCAGGATTTGTATAGCTGACTGTACCATCAGAATTAACATAATAATCCTCAGCTGTGTTAAACTCAGGCAAAATCCTTCCCCAACCAGCAACAACTGCTGTTAAATCGAAAACCACTGGAGAGAATGTATTGTCAAATACCTCACCATCTAATAAATTACCTTCATAATTAACTCTTACCTTATCTGAAAAATTTGGAGAATCTTCTCCTCCACCTTGATTTAAATTCAAATAATAGTAATCATACTCAGTATCTTCATAAACAGTTGAACCTGTTATAACATCGTCAATTAATAATGTATTTATATCAGGGTCTGGTAAGACACCATCATCATCAAGAGGAGTAATAACAATATCGTTAATAGTAAAACTAGACATTTGTGAAAGCTCACCAGCATTATAGTAATGAGTTTCTAAGTAGTTATTTAATATAGAATCGTCGACAACTTGTTGAATAGCTCTGTCTACTTCAGGGATTGAAATAAGTCCATCATCATCTGGAGGACAAGAAAACAATAGAAATGTTAAAACTAGTGATATAAAAAAATAAATCTTATTTTTCATTATTATTATTTAATTTTATGTTCGCAAGATACGATTAAATAACTTTTTTTATATTAAGTTTAACCACATTTTAAGAAAAAAAATGTCTTCTATAGATTAATATAATTATATAAAATAACAGTCCAAATGAAAAAAAAAATAATTCTTAATGAAGACCAAATAAATCAAAAAATCTCAAGAATTGCACATCAGATTATAGAATGTAATATTGGTGAAAATGAAATTATTATAGCAGGAATTGAAAAAAATGGATTTATAATAGCAACCAAACTTAAACAAAGTCTTGTAAATATTTCTGATATAAAAATAACAACCTGTAGTGTTAATATAAATAAAAAAAATCCCTTAGATGAAGTAACAACTTCCATAGACAAAAATTATTATTTAAATAAATCCCTGGTATTAGTTGATGATGTATTGAACTCTGGAGCAACTTTAATCTATGCAGTTAAACATTTTTTAAATACAGAAACTAAACAATTCAAAACTGCTGTTTTGATCAACAGAAATCACAAAAAATATCCAGTAAAAGCAGATTTCAAAGGAATTTCCTTATCTACTACAACAGTAAGCCATGTTAAGGTAAGATTTACAAATAATAATGCAGAAGCATTCTTAACTTGATAAATTTAATATTTCATTAGCGATTTCTTCTTCATTTTTCAAATCACATTGAATTACATTTGAAGCTTGATTGTAGTAATGGTTTCTTTCAAATAAATGTTTAGCTACATAATCATTCATTAAATTAAAATTATTAAAATCTGAAAGAATAGGTCTTGATGATTTATTATTAATTAATCTCTTTGACAAAACTTCAATTGAATATTTTAAAAAAAATGATTTGGAATCCTTAATTAAGGCTAAGTTATTAGAATAACAAGGAGTGCCACCACCAAGTGATAATATAATATTATCATATTTAGACATAATTAACTTCAAAGAATCTGATTCAATTTTTCTAAAATAAATTTCACCCTTTAATAAAAATAAATCAGAAATAGTCTGATTTGTTTTTGATTCTATGTATGAGTCTAAGTCTATAAATCTTTTACCAGTAACTTTAGAAACAATTTTTCCAATAGTTGTTTTGCCACAGCCCATATATCCTAATAAAACTATATTCATATCAATTTTTGAGTTAATTGTTATTTGTAAAAATATGTATTAGAATTAATATTTAATATTATCAAAAAAAATCATTGTAATATAAATTAAACATTTTATATTTGCAGCCTTATTGAAATAAATAAGACCTGGTAGCTCAGTTGGTAGAGCATCTCCCTTTTAAGGAGAGGGTCCTGGGTTCGAGCCCCAGCCAGGTCACAAAAAATCTCATCAAAATTGATGAGATTTTTTTTAATTATTGGGTTTCAATCTTCCTGGTGTATAAGGAGCTTTTATTATTTTTAATTTATCCTCAATTTCCTTTATATCAACTTCCAATATATTTTTAATTTTATTAAATATTGGAGTAAACTCTTCTTTAGCAATTTCAAAACTTTCAAGATGTGTTTTAGTAGGCGATGAAGTTGAATATTTTTGTTCATATAATATGGACATTAATCTTCCATATGCAGTAGGTACTTCTTGAATATCAAGCTTACTTTTTAACGAATTTCCATAAAATCTAGTATTAATGGATTTAATTTTAAATTCAGTATTAAAAATTAGTTTTGATAATTCATCATAAGGAGCTTCAACTAGCTTAATTGCCTCTTTAAAATATTTGATTTTATTAGAAGCATCTCCTAACATTTTTGCAGCAGAAAGCATTTCACCCTCAAGACTTGAAACTTTTCTTTGAAAAGTTACCTTTTCAGACCTGTCTAATGCAGGCATTGAGGTATTATTTAATGCTACTACATTAAAAAACACTGGATTAGATAATTTTTTAAATTCAGATCCGTTAAATAAATCTAACTCAATAGAATATTTTCCTGGGTTAACTAAAGTTCCCTCTGAAACACCAGCAAAAGGATTATAAAAATTAGATTTAGCAAAACTAATTGGTACTTTTTCTTCATATCGAAGATCCCATTGAAAACGTTGAACACCCATTTTTGGGGATTTAAATACTTTTTTAACGACTAATCCATCAGAGTTCTTAATGGTGAAAATTAATTGATCCTTAAATTCGTTAGATTCAATGTATAAATCCTCATAAGATGGATAACTTGCATCTTTATTGTTTTTAATTAACTCTTTTTCACTTTTTTGTCTAATGGATTTCAAAGATCTAAAATTGTCATTATGATAGTATGTTATCATAGCTACTGGACCTAAATTTGTAGCAGAATAAAAGTTATCACCTTGAAAAGCTTTCCCTGGAAGCCCTAAAGGCATACTTTTTTCCCACATCAATGCATCTCTTACATCAAAAATACTAGAGTTAGCAGATGAGTAATAATCTTCTATAGATCTTAATGAAGAATAATCATCAAGCACATAAAAACCTCGTCCAAAAGTTCCTAGTACTAAATCATTTTCTCTTTCTTGAATTGTAATATCTCTAACTGCAATTGTAGGTAATCCATTTCCTAGTTCTTTCCATCTATCTCCAGAATTTGGGGAAAAGAATACTCCAAATTCTGTTCCACAAAATATCAAATCTTTATCAATATGATCCTCTTCAATTGAGTACACACTACCTCTTTCAGGAAGGTTATTTGAAATTGATTCCCAAGTTTTACCTTGATCTGAGGATTTATAAATATAAGGTTTAAAATCTCCAAATTTGTGATGATTAAAAGCAACGTAAATAACATTTATATCATGTTTAGACAAATAAACACTATTAGTGTAAGATAAATTTGGAACACCTTTAATATTATCAATTTTGGTCCAACTTTGACCACCATTTTTGGTAATCTGGATTAGACCATCATCAGTTCCAACTGCAATAAGATTAGAATCTAATGGAGATTCTGATAGTGAAACAATTGTTCCATAAGGTGAAGTTGAACCATTCTTGGCAACTGCATCCATGCTTAAGACTCTTCCGTAAACTTTAAGTTCATTTCTGTTAATCTTTCTAGATAGATCTTCACTAATAACCTCCCAGCTATTTCCATAATCATCAGATTTAAAAACTTTATTTGCTGCAAAATATAATCTCCCACTTTTATGTCTACTAACAGCTAATGGTGCATCCCAATTCCATTTGTAATCTAATTCATCTTTTCTAGCTATTGGTTTAATACCTACTTCCTCTCCGCTTAATTTGTCATATCTAACTAACCACCCATACTGTGACTGTGCATAAACAATATTTGGATTATCTGGATCAACTTGAGATTCAAATCCATCTCCTCCATGAGTGATAAACCAATCTTGATTTGTTATACCATGAGCGGTTTTAACTCTAGAAGGACCTCCAATACTAAAATTATCTTGTGTGCCACCATATATGTTATAAAAAGGTTCAGCGTTATCTACTGCTACTTTATAAAATTGAGTCACTGGTAAGTTTTCTTTAAAATCCCAATTATTTGCTCTATCGAATGTTTCATAAATACCACCATCACATCCAACTAACCAATGAGAATTATTATTAGGATTAATCCACATTGCGTGATTATCTACATGTTTAAAATCTTCACCTACATTTTTAAAAGTTTTGCCTCCATCATGTGTAACTGCCATCCAAGTATCCATTGTATAAACAACATCTTGATTAACTGGATCTGCAAAAATCTCTTGATAATAATTACCGCTTGTGACTTTATTGCTTTGCTTTACCCAATTCTCTCCTCTATTAGTTGATTTGTAAAAACCACCCTTACTTTCAGCCGCCTCAACAATTGCATAAATTATTTCTGGATTTGCATCTGAAATATCCATTCCAATTCTTCCTATTTCAACATTAGGAAGACCTTTATTAATTACTTTCCATGTTACTCCACCATCTGTTGACTTGTGTAACCCAGAACCTGGACCTCCACCAACATATGTGTAAACATGTCTTCTTCTTTGATGACTAGCAGCATATAAAACATCTGGATTTCTAGGATCCATATGTATTTCGTTAAAACCTGTGTGCTTATCAATATATAATATCTTATTCCAGGTATTTCCACCATCTTCAGTCTTATAAATACCTCTATCTCCACCATCGCTCCACAAGGGACCGTATGCTGAAACATATACAACATCAGAGTTATTAGGATGAACTAAAATATTTCCAATATGTTCAGATTTATTAAGTCCCATGTTTTTCCATGACTTACCTCCGTCAAGAGATTTATAAATTCCATCACCATATGCTACAGATCGTTGATTATTATTTTCTCCAGTACCAACCCAAATAATATTGGTATTATTTGGATCAATCGTAACACAACCAATAGAATATGAAGATTCGTTATCAAAAACAGGTGTATAATCCAAACCCCAATTTGAAGTTTTCCATACACCACCAGATGAAACTGCTACATAATATTCAAATGGTTTATTAGGATTAATTGCTAAGTCAGAAATTCTACCAGATGTTAGAGATGGACCTACACTTCTCCATTTTAGGCCATTCAAACTGATTTTGTCTAAAGGATCACTTTGATTTTTATCTTTGTCTTTATTTGCAAACGAAATATTAGAACAAACAAATAATATTATAGTAATGTATATAATTTTTTTCATGTAATAAATTTTAATTTTTGATACCAATTTAAGAAATATTAAATAATGTTAAATAAATAATAAAAAAATATATTTAGATAAAATCTTGCATACTAATGACTTAATATATTTTATATTTGTTCTTCTAATTTTTTTGCGTACGTGGCGGAATTGGTAGACGCGTTAGGTTGAGGGCCTAATGACTTATTTAGTTGTGGAAGTTCGAGTCTTCTCGTACGCACAGAATTTATTTTATGAAAAAAAGTATTTCAATTATTGGCTCTGGTTTTTCTTCCTTGTCCGCTGCATGTTACCTAGCTAAAATGGGACACCAAGTTGAAGTGTATGAAAAAAATAATGATTTTGGTGGTAGAGCAAGACAATTTAAAGAAGATGGTTTTACTTTTGACATGGGTCCTAGCTGGTATTGGATGCCTGATGTCTTTGAAAGATTTTTTAAAGATTTTGGTTTTCAAGCAAAAGATTTTTACAAACTAAAAAAGTTAAATCCTGCTTATCAGGTGTATTTTGGTAAAAATGATTTCATAGCAATTCCAGATTCTATAGATAAGATTTATCATGTTTTCGAAAATGAAGAAGAAGGAAGTTCAGTAAAACTTAAGAAGTTTATTTCTAGAGCTGAAGATAATTATAAAATAGCTGTAACAGATATGCTATATAAGATGCCTGGCCTATCTCCATTAGAATTGATATCTTTTGACACTATTAGACGAATTGGGTATTTTTTTAGCAATATAAAAAAGGAAGTACACAAAGACTTTAAAAACCCTAAACTTAGATCAATTTTAGAGTTTCCAGTTTTGTTTTTGGGTGCTGAATCATCAAATACTCCAGCTTTTTATAATTTTATGAATTATGCAGATTTTGGTTTAGGTACTTGGCAACCAAAAAATGGATTTTATGATGTAGTAAATGCTATGATTAACGTTGGAAAGTCTCTTGGGGTGAAATATCATAACAATTCTAATATTGATAAGATAATAACTCACAATAGTCATGCAACTGGAATTAAGGTGAATGGTAGAGTAATAAATTCAGATATAGTATTATCAGGAGCAGATTATAATCATACTGAGAAACTTCTTCCTGAAAATTTAAGACAATATTCCAAAAAGTATTGGTCAAAAAGGGTTCTAGCTCCATCATCACTATTATTTTATCTTGGTTTTGATAAAAAATTAAATAATCTGGCTCATCATAACCTATTTTTTGATACTGACTTCAATTTACATTCTAAAGAAATCTATAAAGATCCGAAATGGCCATCTGAGCCTTTGTTTTATGCTAACTTTACTTCAATAACAAATGAACATACGGCCCCAAAGGGATGTGAAAATGGTTTCATTTTAATTCCTTTAGCTCCAGGGTTAAAAGATACTCAAGAACTAAGAGACAAATATTTTGATATAGTTATAGATAGAATTGAGTCAATAACTGATCAAAAAATCAAAGATAGTATTATTTATAAGAAATCTTTTTGTGTTAATGATTTTATTGATGAATACAATTCATATAAAGGAAATGCTTATGGATTAGCAAATACACTACTCCAAACTTCATTTCTAAGACCTAAACTAAAAAGTAAATTAGTTAAAAACATGTATTTTACAGGTCAATTGTCTGTCCCTGGTCCTGGAGTACCACCAGCAATAGTTTCAGGTAAACTTGTTGCTGATTTGATAAATAATAAATAAATTGTATTAGCTTTAACCTAAATTAATTTTTTATGAAAAGTATTTTTGATGATGTTTCTAATGATTGTAGCAAAATTGTAACTAAAACGTATAGTACTTCATTTTCTTTAGCTACTAAAATGTTGTCTAAGAAAATACGTCAACATATTTATAATATCTACGGATTTGTTAGGTTTGCCGATGAAATTGTAGACTCTTTTCATGATTACAACAAGGAAATGTTATTTAAAGATTTTTCGTCAGATTTAGAAAAATCTCTAAAAAATAAAATTCATTTAAATCCAATTTTAAATTCTTTTCAGGCCACTTACCACAAGTTTAACATAGATAAAGATCTTGTTGATTCTTTTATGAGTAGTATGAAGAAAGATTTATACAAAACAAAGTATATGTCAAATCAAGAATACAAGGATTATATATACGGCTCTGCCGATGTAGTTGGACTAATGTGTTTAAAAGTATTTGTAAATGGTAATACAAAAAAATATGAGGAATTAAAGTCTTTTGCTATGAGACTTGGTTCTGCATTTCAAAAAGTTAATTTTTTAAGAGATTTGAAAGATGACTTCGAAGTCTTAAATAGAACATACTTCCCAAATACTGATTTAAAACAATTAGATGAAGAATCAAAAATTAAAATTATTAGCGAAATTGAAGAGGATTTTAAAGAAGGGTTAAATGGAATAAAAAAACTACCAATTGAAGCTAAATTTGGTGTTTTCATGGCATATAGATATTACAGTCAATTATTAAAAAAATTAAAAAAAACCCCGGCATTAGATATTAAGAATACTAGAATTAGAGTACCTAATTACAAAAAAATTGAACTACTCACTAGAAGTTATGTTAAATACCAACTTAATCTATTATAAACTATTATGAATATAATTTTTTGGCTAATTACATTTTTTGTAACATTTTTTACTATGGAATTTATGGCATGGTTTACACATAAATACATAATGCACGGCTTCCTTTGGAGTATACACAAAGACCATCATCATAAAAATCATGATAGTTGGTTTGAAAGAAACGATCTTTTTTTTATTTTCTATGCCGTAGTTAGTATGAGCTGTTTCTACCTTTGGAGTTATGAAGGATTTTGGTATGGATTGCCTATTGGATTTGGAATAATGGCATACGGTGCATCTTATTTTATTGTGCATGATATTTTTATTCATCAAAGATTTAAATTTTTCAGAAAAGCTAACAACTGGTATGCTAAAGGGGTTAGAAGAGCACATAAAATTCATCACAAAAATATTGGTAAGGAAAAAGGTGAATGTTTTGGAATGTTAGTTGTTCCACTAAAATATTTTAAATAATAGTAATGTGAAATATGATTTTATTATTGCTGGGGCAGGTTGTTCAGGATTGAGTCTATTGTATAAAATACTACAAACTCCATCTTTACAAAATAAATCTATTTTAGTTATTGATAAAGATCAAAAAAAAAACAATGATAGAACTTGGTGTTTTTGGGAGAAAGACCCTGGTTCATTTGAGTCAATTGTACATACTAGATGGAATACCTTAGAATTTATTTCCGATAACTTAAATAAGAAAGTAGACTTAGGGCCATACACCTACAAAATGATTCAAGGAATCGATTTTTACAATTTTGTTTTTGAATATGCTAAAAAATTTAAAAATGTTATATTCTTACAAGAATCAATTACAGATATAGATTCAACATTTAATGATGCCACAGTAATTACAAGAAAAAATACTTACTCAGCAAAATATGTATTTAATTCTACAAATTTTTTTAATCCAAAAATTAATAAACAAAATTCTTTATTACAGCACTTTAAAGGCTGGAATATTAAAACTGATAAGCCAGTCTTCAATTCAAAAGTTGGTAGACTTATGGATTTTAGTATATCACAAGAGAATGGCGCAACATTTATGTATGTTTTACCATCCTCCTCAACAGAAGCTTTAGTAGAATACACGCTATTTAGTCCAAGCACACTTAAGGAAGAAACATATGTAAAAGAGTTAAAAAAATACATTAAAGAGGTGTTAAAAATTAAAAATTACACAATTAAACATGAAGAATTTGGAATTATTCCAATGTCTTTGGCAAAATTTGAACAAAATCCAAAAATGAATGTTATTAATATTGGAACCTCAGGTGGATATACTAAAGCAAGTACAGGTTATACATTCCAATTCATTCAAAAAAATGTTTGTGAAATAGTTGAGAATCTTAAAAAAGGAAATAATCCTATACAAAAACTGTCTTTTAAAAATAAAATTTATCAATGGTATGATAGAACACTAATTAATGTTTTATTATCAAACAAAATGACTGGAAAAGAAGTTTTTACAATTATGTTTAAAAAAAATTCAGCTCAAAAGATTTTAGCATTTTTAGCAAACGAAAGTACTATAATTGAGGATATTTTAATTATGAAAAACTTTCCAAAAATACCATTCTTGATTGCAGGAATAAGAAGTTTAAAGTAAAAAAAATATAGATTATAAACTACATTTTGTAGATTATTGCTTTAACCAATTACTAAAAAATTCACACCCCTTATACTCATTAGCTATTTTAATGTAAGTATCATCAATTTTGGTATTTTGCCATTTTTCAATCTCCTTTAATTTTTTATTTTGAAGAGCTAAAGCTTGAATTTTTATATAATCTGTGGCAAAATTAGCTTCATGCTCATCAATTCGATCAGTAACTGTTAAAATTTTAAATTTAACAGGGTTTAATCTATCTTCATCTCTCAAAACTATACTCACATCTCCATCTTTTAATTTTTCAATTTGTGAATACAATTCGGGATCCATTTTTGTTAATTCAAAATTAAAATCCTGAGTCTCAGGATTTATTAACTTACCCCCCTCAAATTTAGTTTCAGTTTCATCACTAATTTCTAAAGCCACTTCAGCAAACGTCAAATCACCAGATAAAATAGTATTTCTAGCATCTTCCAGTTTTTTTGCTGCTTCAGCAATATCAAAAGGTTTTAGCTTAGGTCTTAATAATATATATCTCACATCATATTCTTGACCTCTTATTTTATCTAATATTATAATGAAATATCCAAAATCTGATTCAAATGGATCAGAAATTTCTCCTTCTCTTAATGAAAAAACTGTTTCTACGAAATTTCTATCAAAATTACCTCTTTGTTTTTTTCTATTTAAAGTTAGTTTACCTCCGCTTCGTCTAGAGGCTATATCATCACTATAAAGAACTACCTTAGTTGTAAAATTTGCTCCATTATCTTCAACATCAGCTTTAAATTCTTTTAATCTATCAATAACTTTTTTCTTTTCTTCTTCTGTGGTCTTTGGAATTACAACTATTTGAGCAACTTTTAACTCAGTTCCAAAAAATGGTCTGTCATCTTTGGGAATGGAATTAAAAAACTGCCTAACTTCTTCAGGTGTTACCTCAGTTTCTTCAATGATCTTTTCTTGCATTTTCTTAGCCAACTCTGAACTTTTGTTTAATTCAAACATTTCATTTCTAAGCTCCTGTTCAGAGTTTTTATTGTAATAATTAATTAGTTTTTCCATAGAACCAATCTGTTCAGCAAAAGCATCAATTTGTTGATCAACAAATGATTGAATTTCTAAACTATTGACTGTAATGCTGTCTTGAATAGCATGATGTTGATATAATTTATCTTCCAATAACTTACCAAAAACTTGACATGTAGTCATATCATCTGTGGATATTCCAGAGGCTTTAAGTTGATTAAATTGTTTTTCAATATCAGAATCAAGCACAAGAAAATCTCCAACAACAGCAGCTACACCATCAATCTTATTTCTTTCAATATTAGTTGTATTGTTAACTTGAGATAATATTATATTAGAACTTAAAATTGCGATGATAAGCACATAATTCATATGTAAATATTTAATAAATTTCAAAACTTTTATTTTTAATTGCATCTTTGGTTATATCTTTTCTTAGTTGATCTATAAATACTAATTTTCTTTCATTAAGAACCATCCTCTTTAAAGTTTCTGAAACATATTCCAAGGGGGCATATTGATTAGATTTTAAGACATCTTTTATAATAATCAAATATAAACCTAAAGAGTCTTTGATTTCAACAAAATTAGATTTTTTTAACAAATATTTATTGACCTTTTTTAAATTGGGAAGCTGATAAAAAATTTCATTTTTGTTTTTCCAAATAGAATCATTTAAAGAAAATCTATTGAATTGAAAAGAAAGTGAGTCTAGGTATCTAACATCATTTATGTTAAATCTTCGTAATTTTTTTTTAAAAAGCGAGATATCAGGATTTAAGTTAGAAATGTAAATAAACCTAATTTTAAAAAGATCTTCAGTAAGTTTAAAAGTTTCTTTATACTTTTCATATAAACTATCTAACTCAGCAGAAGTAACTTCCAAATTCATATTTTCATTAACCAGAGCATCTATATAAGAATTAATTAATATATCTCTTTTATAATCATCCACTAAATCTTGAATTCTATTTTGGTTTTCTTCAGGAAGATTTACTAAAGCCCGTTGAATTAATAATTTATTTGCAGCCCAATTGTTGATGTAGTTGTTTAAAACCATTGTACTATCAGCAAAGTTTGTACTATTTTCAAATATATTTTCTATTTCATTCTGTTTCAAATACTCATCTTCTACCCTAGCAACATCTGAGTTAGATTGATTATTAAAATAATTATCACATGAAAAAAACAAGAAAAATAATATTGTGTAACGCATTATTTATTTTTTATATTTTTTTTAATTTTTTTCAAAACTTTTTTATCAATAAAAATAGTTCTTTTTTCTCTTAAAGAATTAATCCATTTTTTTTCAAATAATAATTGGTAATTAGAAATTACTTCACCAGAAACCTCATCGTAGGGTTTTATAGTTTTGTCAACGTTTGCAAAAAGTGATTTATTGTTGTTGTAATATTTCTTTAAAGCTAAGGTATCTTCTTTTGCTTTATTCCAAACCTCATTTGTCATTAAATCAAATAATAACAATCCATCTCTATATTCGTTATACACAAATCTGTAATTTTCATTTTCTGAGTATAAATTATTTTTATAATAATTCATCAATGACTCATTAATAAAATCTTTATATAATTCTTGAATTGGCTTATAAATAAATTGATTATTTAATGCATTATTAACAATGTAATTAGCAAAATCTAAATAATTAAGCTTAACATTATTAAAGCTAACTAATAATTTATTTTTTTCAATATTATTCGGAATTACCCAAGGGTTGTTATTGTCTGCACCTTTTAACTCATTTAAAAAAAAGGTTAAATCATTATTATAACTAACAGCGTATTTTTTCAATAATTTGTTATAGAAAGAATTAGATATTACAGAAGATCTAGAATTATTTTTAATTTTTTTTAACAAAGAAGATTGTAATTCCTTAAAAGATTTTAACTCAGTTTTTGAATACAGCTTTAATATATGCCAACCAAATTTAGTTTGAATAGGCTTAGAAACTTGACCTACGTCTTGGAGTTCAAATGCTGCTTTTTCAAATGGTAATGAATTTAATTGCCCACTTGTAAAAGGCTTTAATTTACCACCCAGACTGGATGTTTTTTTATCATCTGAATATTTTTTAGCTAAAGATTCAAAATTTGAACCATTAACAATAGAATCATAAAGTGAGTTTATTTTTAATTCAGATTCATTATTATTTTTTAATAACATTATATGACCAACAGTTACTTGACCTAAAGAATTTCTTACATCATTAACTTTTACTATATGAAATCCAAATCTTGTTCTAAAAGGCATAGAAACTTGATTTATATCTGTCTCATAAGCTTTTGTTTCAAAAGAATAAACCATTTTAAATGCTGAAAAATAACCAAGATTCTCAACAAAAACATTTTTACCATCGTGATATTTCTTTTTTAAATATTCTAATTTATTATTTCTAAACTCACTTCTGTAAGATAAAAGTCTATTATATATATCTAATGTATCGATACTTTCTTGATCGATTCTAATTAAAATATGATCAGCATTAATTTCTTTTTTTGTTCTTTCATAAGCTTCTTTTAGTAAAGAGTCTTGAGATTTTTTATCAAATAAATAATTAGATGCTAATTGAGCCGAATACTTATTTAACTCAGAAATATAACTTTCATTTTCGTTATATTTTTTATCATAAGCCTCCAATACCTTTAGCTTGTAATCAATATAAAGTTGCAAATAGTTGTCAATATTTTTTTGAGATTGATCAGTAATTAAATCTAGGTTTTTGTTATAAACTTTTATAAATTCTTCACTAGTTACATGACTGTCATCTAGTGAAAATAAAATATCATTTACATTGTTTATTGAAAAACATAACATAGGAAAAATAAAATAGAATAAAAAGATATTTCTCATAGTTAGTTAAATTAATTAAAGTAGAAATTATCTAGAATAATTTGGAGCTTCCTTAGTTATACTGACTCCGTGAGGATGACTTTCAACAATACCAGATGAAGTGATTCTTACAAATTTTGAAGTATTTTGAAAAGTTTGGATATCCTTTGAACCACAATATCCCATACCAGCTCTTAACCCCCCGACAAATTGATGAATACTTTCATTAAGTTTTCCTTTAAAAGGTACTCTTCCAACAATTCCCTCTGGGACTAATTTTTTCAAATCATCTTCAACATCTTGAAAATATCTATCTTTACTTCCTTGTTTCATAGCTTCAACTGACCCCATTCCTCTGTAAGTTTTAAACTTTCTACCTTCATAAATAATTGTTTCACCTGGAGATTCTTCGGTACCTGCAATTAAAGATCCTAACATTACACAATCTGCCCCAGCAGCAATTGCTTTTGAAATATCTCCAGTATATTTTATTCCTCCATCAGCAATTACAGGTATACCTGACTCTTTTAAAGCCATAGAAACTTCTATAATCGCAGATAATTGAGGGAAACCTACACCAGCCACAACTCTAGTAGTGCAAATAGAACCTGGGCCTACACCTACTTTTACAGCATCTGCTCCTGCTTTAACTAAATACTTAGCTGCTTCTGCAGTAGCTATGTTACCTACTATAACATCTAAATTTGGAAAATTCTTTTTAATTTTTTTTAACACATCAACAACTCCTTTGGTATGTCCGTGAGCAGTATCAATAATTATTGCATCAACCTCAGACTTAACTAAGGCTTCTGCCCTTAATAAGGCATCTGAAGTTACTCCAATAGCTGCAGCAACTCTCAATCTACCATATACATCCTTATTTGAATTAGGTTTTAAGGTAAGCTTTGTTATATCTCTAAATGTAATTAAACCAACTAATTTATTGTTTTTATTTACAACTGGAAGTTTTTCAATTTTATGATTTTGTAAAATAACTTCTGCTTCAAGTAAAGAAGTACCTTTAGATACGGTTATTAGATTATCGCTTGTCATAACTTCAGCAATTGGCCTATTATTATCCTTTTCAAACCTTAAATCTCTATTTGTTACTATTCCAATTAGTTTTTTATTATCATCTACAATAGGTATACCTCCAATACTGTACTCTTTCATATATGATTTAGCGTCTGATACAGTTGAATCTAATGGAAGGGTAACAGGATCTATAATCATACCGCTTTCTGCTCTTTTTACGCGTTTGACTTTATCTGCCTGAGCTTTAATGGTCATATTTTTATGTAGAACTCCAATACCTCCTTCTTGTGCTATAGCTATAGCCATTCTACTTTCTGTAACCGTATCCATAGCTGCAGAAATTATAGGAATATTAATCGAAATGTTTTTTGAAAATTTTGTTTTAATTGATACTTCTCTTGGGAGAATTTTAGAAAAGTTTGGGACAAGTAGAACATCATCATATGTTAGACCTTCTCCGATAATTTTATTTTGGTGTGATTTCATTGCAATTAGATTGTAATTGCATGCAAATATACGATTAAATATTAACTTCTTAAGAAGATCAAAATATCTCTAAACAACCTAAATTAAAAAAGTTAAAGGAGCTAATAATTACTCCTTAACTCATAAAAATTTATACAAATTAATTATTTAGAGTAATTTTAAATAATAATTTAAAAAAAAAGTTATTTATGTATCTTTGCGGATATGAAACAGTTAAAAAACACTATTCTATTTGATAGTAAATGTAACTTATGTTCAAAGACTGTGAAAAGAGTGATGAAATTGGATAAAAATAAATTATTTACATTCATCTCTAACAAAAGTGAATATGGTAAAAACATCATATCAAAGAAAAACTTGAATTCTATAACTACTGAAACTATAGTACTGTTTACTACTGAAAATAAATTCTTAATAAAATCAGACGCTGCTATTTCTATAGCTGTTAAACTGAATCCATTATTTCTAATATTTAACATACTCTTTATTGTTCCAAAAAAAATTAGAGACAAGGTTTATGACTATGTTGCAAAAAATAGATATAAATGGTTTGGAGAAAACGAAAGTTGTGATATAACTAATGAAATTTATTGAAAATTTCTAATGACTGGTTATAACAACTCTCAAAACGCAATGAATTGACATTATTAGATATTTTTTTAGTATTGAGGTAAGATAATATTTTTTCTGTAGGCATATTACCAACTAATTTATTGCTTGCCATAGGACATCCTCCAAATCCTTTAATAGCACCATCAAATCTTCTACATCCAGCATCAAAAGCACTATCTACTTTATCATACCATGAAATCGGATCTGAGTGAAGATGAGCTCCAAATTCTATATTAGTATGATTTTTTAATACCGAATTAAAAATAGATTTAATAGATTCTGGATTAGACGATCCAATAGTATCACTTAAAGATATATGATTAACACCCATTTTACTCAACTTATATACCCAGTGATTAACAATATCCAGGTTCCATGGATCTCCGTAAGGATTACCAAAACACATTGACAAATACACCACTACCTTTTTATTTACTTTTTTTGCGATAGAAATAATTTCTGCTAATTCGTACTCTGAGTCCTTAATAGTTTTATTTGTGTTTCTCATTTGAAAATTTTCAGAAATTGAAAAAGGGTAACCAAGGAAATCAATTTTTTCAAACTTTGAAGCGTTTAAAGCTCCCCTTTTATTAGCAACTATTACTAGTAATTCTGAGTTTGAATTGGATAAATCAATAGAATCAATAATACTTGAAGTATCAGAGAGTTGAGGGATAGCTTTAGGAGAAACGAAACTTCCAATGTCTACAACATCAAAACCAACGTCTACAACACTTTGTAAATAACTTAACTTAGTTTTAGTAGGAATAAAAGTCTTAATGCTTTGCATAGCATCTCTTGGACATTCGATGATTTTGACTTTATCGATCATTAAATAAAAATAAAGCTATTTTATTTAAAAATGGTTCAAACTGAAAAAAGTATTACAAATCCTATTGATATAAAAATCAATATTTGAATCCATTTCATAAATATGTGAAACAATTTAAATTCAACTAGGTATTTTGAAATCGTAGATGAAAAAAATACTATTAATAAGAAAACAATTAAAGTTGTAGACATAAATAAAGCACCTAAAACATAAAACTGATAAACAAAGCTTAATTCAAAAGGTTCTAGAAATAAAAAAGCTGGTAAGAAAGAGAAAAAGAAAAAATATACTTTAGGATTTAAAATATTCATAAAAAGACCTGTAAAATAATTACTAACATTTGATTTTTTTACTTTTTTTATTTTTTTAACATCAAAAGAAATAGAGGAATTAAAAGTTTTTAATGCTAAAAAAAACATATAAGAAGATCCAAGCAATCTGATTATATAAAAAATATTATCATCAAATCTTATAAATTCAGATATTCCAAAAGCTACTAAAGTTGTATGAAATAAACATCCTGTCACTAATCCTAACACAGTGAAAATACCAGCCTTCTTTCCATTATACAAAGAGTTAGACAAAACAAATATATTGTCGGGTCCTGGAGATAATGCCATAAAAAAACTAGCGACAGTAAAAGAATATAAAACTTCCAAATGGGTTCAAATTATAAGTAAAAATAACAATTTTAATATTTAGTATCTTTGTGCAAAACACCTCTAATTCATGAAAAATTTATACTCAACATTAACTACATTATTTTATTTATTAATAACAATAAATTGCTATTCACAAGAAAGTCAATATTGTGCAACTCAAACTTCAGAAGAAGATATACAATTTATAAATAACAATATGGATTTAATAAGATATTATGAAAATGAATATTTTCTTCTAAAAGAAAGTAAAACATCGACTGCTTTGACCAGTATTCCTGTAAAAATTCATATTATAACTAATGATGATGGAAGTGGAGGTATCGAAATAAATGATGTTTTATCAGAACTAGACGAGGTCAACTCTTATTTTCAAAATTCTTTTGTTGAGTTTTTTGTTTGTGATGATGTAAATTATATCAACAGCTCTTCGCTTTATGATTTTGATTCTGACACTCAACAAGATTTACTTTTTTCAAACCATCAATCTGATATTTTAAATATTTACTTTGTTAATGATATTTCATTTGGTGCTGGTGGTGCATGTGGTTACACCTACTTACCTGGAAATTCTAATCAATATTATGATGCAATTGTAATGGATAACGACTGTACGACATCAACGGATGGAACTACATTAACTCATGAATTTGGACATCACCTAAATCTAATCCATACACATGGACCACAAAACGGAAGCCTTACAGATGAATTAGTTAATGGCACCAATTGTAGTGTGGCTGGAGATTTATTATGCGACACTCCTGCAGACCCTGAGCTAGGAGGTAATAATGTTAATAATGTAAATTGTCTATACTCTGTTTCTGGAACACCACCAACGGATGCACAGGGAAATTTATTTGATCCCGATACTAGTAACATTATGTCATATGCACCACAAGCATGCACTAATACTCTGAGTGATGATCAATACGCCCGCATGTATGCTGGTTATCATGCTTTTAAAAACTATTATGCATGCCCATCATTAAATGTTGATTTTAATACTGAAGAAAATACAATAGATTGCGGTGAACAGTTAGTAGTTAACTTTAATGACAATAGCACAAATGCAGTAAATTGGGAATGGGATGTTGATGGAGATGATATTATAGATTACACCGAATCAAGCTTTTCTCACACCTATGAGTCACCAGGTGATTACGATGTTAGTTTAAAAATTTCTGATGGCAGTGAAACCATAACAAAAGTTTTCCCTAATTATATTAGTTTCAGTGCTAATATTTATGAAACATCTAAAATATATTTAAATGTAAGTGTGAAAAATGGAATCAATGAAAACACATGGGAGTTAAAGGATGGCTCTGGCTCAATTATTTATTCCGGTGGACCTTATGATTCAAATGGTTTATATGAACACGAATTTGACGTTGCATTGGATTGTTATGAATTTATCATGTACGACTCAGCTGGCGATGGATTAACTAATGATAGTTGGAATCTTGGCTCAGAATATTATGAGTTGCTTGACGAAAATAATGTTACTATTAAATATGGAAGGGATTTTGGATTCGAAGAATCAACGTCAATAAAAAATGAATATTTAAGCTTATCAAATCCTTTGGATGTTAATTTTATGATTTATCCAAACCCAGCTAACGATTACATATATCTAAAAAGTGAATCAATTATTGATGGATACATAATTTACGATATAAAAGGTAGTTTAATTTCAGAAAAAATAAATAATTCAAATTATTTAAACATTTCCTTAAAAAACATTTACTCTGGAATATACTTTTTAGAAATAAAATCTGGAATACATAAAAAAACAGTCAAGTTTATAAAAAAATAAGTCTAAACTTTATTTAACAAAGCTTTATTAATTGATCTAATTAAGTTAGGTCCTTCATAAATAAAGCCAGTATAAATTTGTATTAAATCTGCACCTGCGTCAAATTTTTCTAGTGCATCTGCAACTGTATTAATACCTCCAACTCCAATTATTGGGATTGTTTTATTGCTATTTTTTGAAATGAATTTAATTACTTCAGTAGATCTTGACGTTAATGGCTTACCACTTAGTCCTCCAAGTTCGTTTTTATTTACTGATTTTAAATTATCTCTGTTAATGGTAGTATTGGTTGCAATTATTCCATCCAATCCAGTATCCTTAACAATAGAAATAATGTCTAGTAATTGGTTATTATTTAAGTCTGGTGCAATTTTAAGTAAAATTGGTTTAGGTTTAGTTTTATTACGGTTAATTGAAATTAAAGAATTAATTAACTTTGTTAGTGGTTCTTTTTGCTGTAAATCTCTTAAATTTGGAGTGTTGGGAGAACTTACGTTTACAACAAAATAATCAACATAATCAAATAGCATATTAAAACTAGTAACATAATCATCGATAGCTAAATAGTTGGGAGTAATCTTATTTTTCCCAATATTACCCCCAATTAATGTACTTTTATTTTTTTTTAAATTTTCAATTACCTCATCTACTCCAACATTATTAAAACCCATTCTATTAATTATAGCAGAATCTTCTACCAGCCTAAAAAGTCTTTTCTTTGGATTACCTGATTGAGGTTTGGGAGTAACTGTTCCTATTTCAATAAAACCAAAACCAAAACTAGTTAACTCTTCGTACAATTGAGCATTTTTATCAAATCCAGCAGCTAATCCAACAGGGTTCTTAAATTTTATTCCAAATAATGATTTTTCAAGTCTGGAATCATCAATTATATAAAATTTACTTACCAAAAATTTAACAAAAGGAAACTTGAACAAAATTTTAATTGAAGAAAATATAATATTATGTACTTTTTCAGGATCAATTAAAAAAAGAACAGGTAAAATAATTTTTTTATACATTATTATATTTTAGATATACAAAAGTAAAATAAAAACAATGAACTAGAAAGTATGCAAGATAGTTCTTGCCAGTTATTATTTAGATACATAATTTTGAGAAAAATGATATTAAATGTTAGATGAAAAAAAAATAATAAATCGCTTTATCTCTTATGTAAAAATTGACTCTCAGAGCGACCCTGGCTCAAACAGTACTCCGAGTACAAAAAAACAATGGAATATTGCAAATAAATTAGTGCAAGATTTAAATGACATTGGTCTAAGTGATGTTTCAATTGATAAAAATGCCTATATATATGCAACTCTTCCATCTAATATGAACAAAAAGTGCCCGACAATTGGTTTTATATCACATTTTGATACGTCTCCAGATTTTTCAGGAACAAATATTAATCCACAAATAATTAATAATTACGATGGAGGGGATATCATATTAAATAAAAAAAAGAATATCATTTTATCATCAGAATATTTTAAAGAAATAAAACAATACAAAGGTCAGACTATTATAACTACTGACGGAAACACTTTACTAGCTTCCGATGACAAAGCAGGAGTTTGTGAAATCATTTCAGCTATGGAATATTTGATTAATAATCCAGAAATTAAACATGGTGATATAAAAATTGGATTTACCCCTGATGAAGAAATTGGAAGGGGAGCTCATAATTTTGATGTTAAAAAATTTGGTGCAGATTGGGCTTACACAATGGACGGAAGTCAAATAGGTGAATTAGAATATGAAAATTTTAATGCTGCATCGGCTTTAATAAAAATTAAAGGAAGAATTGTTCACCCTGGCTATGCTAAAGGTAAACTTATCAATTCAATGTATTATGCAAGTGAATTTATTAGTAAAGTACCTTTAAATGAATCTCCAGAAAAGACTGATGCATATGAGGGATTTTATCATTTAACTTCAATTAAAGGACTAGTAGAAGAAACAGAGTTACAATATATTATTAGAGATCATGATTTTAATAAGTTCCAAGAAAGAAAGAATTTTCTATCTAAGCTAGTAGAATTTGAAAATAAAAAATTTAATGATAGAATATATGAGATTAAAATTAAAGATCAATATTACAATATGAAAGAAAAGATTGAACCGCATATGCATATTGTAGACATTGCAGAAAAAGCAATGATATCATTAGGTATCAAACCAATTATTAAACCTATTAGAGGAGGTACAGATGGCTCTCAACTAAGCTATATGGGGCTTCCTTGTCCAAATATATTTGCTGGTGGCCATAATTTTCATGGTAAATATGAATATCTTCCTGTCAATAGTATGATTAGTGCGATAAAAGTTATTTGTAAAGTTTGTGAGATAACAGCTTCAAAAAATAAGTATTAATGAAAATATTAAAATTTGTTTTATTTAGTACTTTGCTGTTGACAATTACTTTAGTTATTTTTTTTAGCCAAAAAGATATTCCTTTAAACAAACTAAAAGAAAAATATACAAATTCATATTCTTCATTTATTGATATAGGTGGAAAAAATATACATTATAGAGACGAAGGTGTCTACAATGATTCAATTCCAATTATACTTATTCATGGTACTGGCTCTAGTTTACATGCATATGATATATGGACTAAAACCTTAAAAAAAACTAAGCGTGTAATTAGGATGGACCTACCTGCTTTTGGATTAACTGGTCCTTTTTTAAACAAAGATTACTCCATATCAAATTATACAACTTTTTTAGTTGAATTTTTAGATAGTTTAAACATAACGCAATGCATTTTGGTGGGTAACTCTCTTGGTGGAGAAATTGCTTGGAGATTTGCAGTTCAAGAACCAGTAATAGCAAAAAAACTTATTTTAATAGATCCAGGTGGATACCCAGTAAAATCTAAAAGTGTTCCAATAGCATTTAAATTAGCAAGGGTTCCAGTGCTAAACAAGCTACTAACTTATATTACCCCCCGTTTTCTTGTAAGGTCTAGTATTGAAAATGTTTATTTTGATAAATCAAAAGTTTCAGATTCACTTGTAAATAGATACTTTGATTTAACTCTAAGAAAAGGAAATCGCGAAGCAATTGTAGATAGGCTAAAAGTTTCTACAACTTTAACAAATAGAACTAACACACATGCTAGCGTAAAAAAAATAAAACAACCAACCCTAATAATATGGGGTAATGAAGATCAATTAATTCCTGTAGAAAATGCATATAAATTCAAAAATGACATTTCAAATTCTAAATTAATAGTAATGCAAGAAACTGGACATGTTCCGATGGAAGAAAGGCCCTTAGAGAGTTTAAAACCTGTTATTGATTTTCTAGATAACTAGAAATTTATATTTACGCTTTAGGTTTCTTTAACTTTTCAGTCAAGTCCATAGAAATAGCTTGACGATCAAATTTTATTTTGCCAGCCTGAGTCTCGATAATACAACTTTCGTCCTTATCATTAATTTCAAAAACCTTTCCATACATACCACTTTTTGTTATTATTCTATCACCTCTTTTTAATGATGAGGCGAACTTTTTCTCATTTTTAGCTCTAGTCATTGGAGGTCTGATTATAAATAAATAGAATACTAAAAGTAGTGCAAACGGAAAAATGTAATCCATAATGATATATATTATTGGTTTATTTTAGGTAAAAGAGGTTGCTTTACAGATCTTGGATTATTAATAAATGCAGATATTCTAACTGTTTCTCTTCCTTTTTTTGTATTGGCAGTTACTGTTACTGTTTTAGAAACTTTATTGGCTCCTTTACCATTAAATTTAACTGTAAATTGAGAAGATTCTCCTGGTGATAAAGGCTGTCTACTCCAACCTTGGGGTACTGTGCAGCCACAAGTACTTTTAATGTCGGTAACTACCAAAGGAGTGTCTCCAGTGTTTGTGTAACTGAAAGTAGTCTCTTGAGCTTGACCATCATTAATAGTACCAAAGTCATGTGAAGTTTTGTTAAAAGTCATTTCAGCAAAATTTGTTGCAACAGCATCTCTCTGAGAAGCGACCTCTACATTTTTAGTTTCAACTTTACTAAAAGGATCATTACCACAAGATGTTAATAAAAAGGCAACTGTAAATGCTACAAAAAAACTTGTAGCTGATGTTATAAAAATATTTTTTTTGATTTTCATTATATGATGTATTTGTTTTTAATTATGTGGTAAAAATAGAAAAAAAACTTATTCTATCAAACCTCTACCCTCTTTAATAATTAAACTGTTTTTTGAATAATCTTTAACTATTGCATCAAGAATTCCATTAACAAAGACATTACTCTTAGGAGTTGAATATTCTTTAGATAATTCAATATATTCATTTATAGTAACCTTTACAGGAATAGTTGGAAAATTTAAAAACTCACAAATTGCCAAATTTAAAATCACATAATCAATATTGGCAATTCTTTCAGGATCCCAATTAGAAGTCTTGTTTGAAATTTCTTCATTGTATTGCTTGTAATTATCAATTGTAAGTTTTAAAAGTTCAGAAGCAAATTTTTTGTCATCACGATCTTTAAAAAGAGTAGGGATAAAATACGAATCAGGCGAATCCAAATTAGACTTATTTAACATCTTAACTATAGATGTGTTAACTACAGGGAAATCATCACCCCAGGTTATATTTTTATCCTCTAAATAATTGTAGAGTTTTTCATTTGGCACTACTATTTTTTTAAAAAAAGAAACAACAAACATTTTATCAGAGTTAAAATCATCAATGGAACTAGATAAATAATCTAAATACATATCGCTTTTTATTAAATCATTGAAGATTACGTCTACATATTCGTTATCTAACTTCCAAACATTTAATTTTCTTTTTTTTAATTCACCTTGAATCAGTTTATTTGATCTAAGTTGAAATATTATTCTATTATTAATAAACTTTTTACTCGGGTTTTTGTCATCGGAAGTTGCTAAATGTTTCTGTTGAGTTAATTTTAAGTATGATTCAGCTTTAATTTGAATTTCTATTAAAATTGAAATCAAAATTAGGTACAAATCATAAATATCTTCTAAACTTTTGAATAATTGCTTTTCGGTACTGCTATCATAATTGAAGTCAGAAATTTTTAACGCGTAAATTAATTGCATTATTTTTAGACGAATATGTCTTCTATTTAACATTTTAAAGAACTATTAGTAGATATTAATATTATTTAAAAACTTTAATCTAATTTTGCGCAATATAATATAAAATATGAAGTATTATTTATAAGTTAGACATTTAAATACAAATCTATAATTGAAAGAACTATCCTATATAAATAAATACTTTTCAAAGTATAAAAAAAATTTAATAAGCGGCATTATAATTATAATTGCTGCCAGGATATTATTATTAATAACCCCAGGTTTGATTAGAAATTCTATAAATGTTATTGACAATTATAGAACAGGAACTATCTCTAATTTCGAAATTGTTGAAAATGAGTTAATTAATAATATATTTTTGATTTTACTAGCCTCAGTTCTTGCTGGGGTATTCACATTTTTAACTAGACAAACTATTATTAATGTTTCTAGATATGTTGAGTTTGATTTAAAAAATGAAATATATGACCAATACCAAAAATTATCATTAAACTTTTACAAAGTCAATCAGACAGGAGATCTTATGAACAGGATAAGTGAAGATGTGTCCAAAGTAAGAATGTATGTAGGTCCTGCATTTATGTACTCAATTAATACAATTACATTATTAGTTATTGTTATCATTTACATGTATAAACAGTCACCTATTTTAACTTTCTACACACTAAGTCCACTTCCATTTTTATCAATCACCATTTATAAACTGAGTAAACTAATAAACAAAAAAAGTATTGTTGTACAAGAAAAATTATCTGAATTATCTTCATTTACTCAAGAATCCTTCAGCGGAATAACTTTAATTAAATCATATTCAATTGAAAACAAAAACTATGAAGATTTTAATTCACTTTCTGAAAAATGTAAACAAAGCCAAATAAGCTTAGTTAAATTACAAGCTTTATTTTTTCCATTAATGATTTTATTAATTGGATTAAGTAATTTATTTGTGATCTATATAGGTGGGATACAATACTTTGAAGGAAATTTAGAAGGAATAGGCACTATTGCTGAGTTCATAATCTATGTTAATATGCTTACTTGGCCTGTTGCTTCTTTGGGATGGATTAGTTCAATAATTCAGCAGGCCGAAGCTTCACAAAAAAGAATAAATGAGTTTTTAAAAGAAAAATCAGAAATAGTTAATCAAAATAATACTAAGTTCAATCTTAACAACGAAATAGAATTTAAAAATGTAGGGTTTACTTATAAAGACACTGGAATCAATGCTCTAGATAATATTAATTTTAAACTTAAAAAGGGTGATAAATTAGGAATTATTGGTAAAACAGGCTCAGGAAAATCAACTCTTTTGAATTTAATAGTAAGACTTTACAACCTTGATGAGGGGGAAATTAAAGTAGATAATAAAAATATAAACTCAATTGATATTAAGTCCTTAAGATCTCAGATAGGATATGTGCCACAAGATGTTTTTTTATTCTCTGATACTATCGAAAATAATATAAAATTTGGATCAATTAATTCTACAGAGAAAGAAATCATTAATGTTTGTAAAATTGCTGATATTCACAATAATATTGAAGGGTTTGAAAATAAGTACAAAACACTGTTAGGTGAAAGAGGAGTTAATTTAAGTGGCGGGCAAAAACAAAGAATATCCATAGCTAGAGCATTAATTAGAAAGCCTCAATTACTGATTTTTGATGATTGCCTCTCAGCTGTAGATACTGAAACTGAAGAGAATATCATTAAATCATTAAATAATCTGAATTACCCTACAACTTCTATATTTGTTAGTCATAGAATTTCATCTATAAAAAATGCAAACAAAATAATTGTTTTAAATGATGGTAAAATTGAACAATATGGAACTCACCAAGAATTAATGAGTGAACATGGATACTATAAGCAAACCTATAATCAACAGTTGATTGAAAAAGAAATTTCTTAATAAGTTGTGAAGTTTAGTTTTTTTTATAGATTTGATTAATTAATTAAACTTTTATATTATGGAAAACAATGATTTTAGAGATAGAGATGAAATATTTTCAAAAGTATTAAGAGCAGGAAGAAGAACCTACTTTTTTGACGTAAGATCGACAAAAGCAGGAGATTATTACTTAACTCTTACAGAAAGTAAAAAATTCACTAATGATGATGGATCTTTTCATTACAAAAAACACAAAATATATCTTTACAAAGAAGATTTTAGTGAGTTTTCAAACATACTTAATGAAATGACAGATTATATTATAAATGAAAAGGGTGAAGAAGTAATTAGTGATCGTCATCAAAAAGATTTCAAAAAAGAAGACTATAATTCAGAAAAAAATACAGATAAATCTGATGAAGAAAATTCAACGGATTTCACAGATGTGAAATTTGAAGATATTTAATTTTAACTAAATTAAATTAAATTAAAAAACCGTAATTAATCATTACGGTTTTTTTATATTTAAAATAAAAATAAAATCTACCTTTTTATGAAAAATATTATTTATTTATGCATACTAAGTCTTACATTAATTTCTCATGGACAAGAGAATACAAGCTTAGATTACTACTTTTCACAACAAGATATCTCAACCCTAGACAAAGATATTCCAACTCCTGAAAGTGTTATTGGTCACTCTGTTGGAAAATGGCACATAAGCCATGATAAACTGGTCGAATACATGAGAAAACTAGCTTCAAGTTCTGAAAGAATTACTATTGAAGAAAGAGGTAAAACTTTTGAAGATAGACCATTAATTTTGTTAACTATTACTTCTAAAAAAAATCACCAAAATATTAATCAAATTCAAAAAAATCACATAAATCAAACTAATGGAATTATAACTCCAAAAACAGATAGCCCATTAGTTGTTTATCAAGGTTTTTCTATTCATGGAAATGAGCCAAGTGGATCTAATTCAGCATTACTTTTAGCCTATTACTTAGCAGCTTCAAATGACGATTTTGTCAATAAGCTTTTAAATAATACAATTATTCTTCTTGACCCCTCTTTCAATCCAGATGGATTACAGAGATTTGCTTATTGGGCTAACACCAACAAAAACATAAATTTAAACCCAGATTCAAATGACAGAGAGTATAATGAAGTTTGGCCAGGTGGAAGAACAAATCATTATTGGTTTGATATGAACAGAGATTGGTTACCTGTTCAATTACCTGAGTCTAAAGTACGAATTAATACTTTTCACCAATGGCTTCCAAACATTTTAACAGACCATCACGAAATGGGAACTAATTCTACTTTCTTTTTTCAGCCAGGTGTACCTTCAAGAACCCATCCTCTAACATCAAAATTAAATCAAGACATTACAAGAAAAATATCAAAGTATCATGTAAAAGCATTAGATAAAATAGGTTCACTTTATTATTCTGAAGAAAATTTCGATGATTTTTATTATGGAAAAGGGTCTACATTTCCTGATATAAATGGTGGAATTGGGATATTATTTGAACAAGCAAGTTCAAGAGGTCATATTCAAAAAAGTGATAATGGAATACTAACATTTCCATTTACTATAAAAAATCAACTAACTGCTGGATTATCAACTCTAGAAGCTGCATTAAACATGAGGAATGAAATATTAAATTATCAATATAATTTTTACAAGAAATCTAGAGAGGAAGGGAATAAACAAAAAAAATCAGCTATAATATTTGGAGATGAAAAAAATGCAGCAAAAACTTATCATTTAGCTGAGATTTTGAAAAGGCACAAGATTAAATTTCACCATGTAAAAAATAATTTTTCAAAAGATAAAATTAATTATAAAAAGAACTATTCATATGTTGTTCCAAAAAATCAGAAAAACTTTAAATTGATAAATGCTATGTTTGAAAAAAGAACAAAGTTTCAAGATAGTCTATTTTATGATGTATCAGCTTGGACATTTCCTTTAGCATTTAACCTAGACTACAATATGGACATATCGATGGATATGGCAGGTGAAGAAGTGCTAGAGCTAAACAAGCCTTTAGGTGCTGTAAAATTCAAGAGTAACTATGCTTACTTAATGAGTTGGAATGAATACTATTCTCCTAGTGTTCTTAATGAAATATTAGACAATGATATTTTAGCAAAAGTAGCACTAAAAGAATTTAAGTTAAATAATAAAAAATATGACTACGGCACGATTTTAATTCCAGTACAAAATCAAAACATTTCAAGTAACTCATTATTTGAAATGTTAACTAGTTTAGCTATAAAAAATAATTTAATTATTGATGGGGTTGATACAGGGTTAGCAGATGGAATTGATCTTGGCAGCTCAGAGTTTAAGACTATTAATAAGCAAAAAGTTGCAGTTATAGTAGGTGAAGGAGTTAATTCGTACGATGCAGGAGAAATTTGGCATTTATTTGACGTTAGGTATGGTATTACTATTACTAAATTAGATGTTAAGTCTATTTCAAGATCAAATTTATCAAAATATACATCTATTATTATGCCAAGCTCAAATAGTTTGTCAGATCTAAATACATCTAAAATTGTACAGTGGACTGAAAAAGGTGGTAACTTAATTGCTTTTAAAAATTCATTGAATTGGATCAACAAAAACAAATTACTAGATCTAAAGTTTAAAACTAAAAAATTTGAAACAAAAAATATAAGTTTTGGTGAAAGGAAAAATCACTTTGGCGCTCAAGTTATTGGGGGCGCAATTTTTGAAGCTAAACTAGATCTTAGCCATCCAATAAATTTTGGATACAAGAATAAAAATATTTCACTTTTTAGAAATACAACAATATTTATGGACCAAGATGACATTAGCTACAATAATCCAATAATTTACTCTGAAAATCCTCTTCTTAGTGGTTATATTTCAAAAGAGAATTTAGAGTTAATTAAATCAACTGTGCCATTTAAAACTGGTGCTTATAAAAAAGGTCAAGTCACATGTTTTACTGATAATACAAACTTTAGAGCTTTTTGGTATGGAACTAACAAGTTATTAATGAATGCAATTTATTTTAGCGATCAATTTTAAATTAAGCAACCATAGTTCCGTTAATTACTTTTTTTGAAGGTATTAGCAATGTAGTATTTTCTTGATTAACTGCGGCTAAAACTAGACATGAGCTCATAACTTTTCCTATTTGTTTTTTTGGTAAATTTATAACAGCAGTAACTTGAACACCTATTAAATTTTCAGCTTTATAATTTTTTGTTAGCTGAGCAGAAGATTTATACATACCCAGAGGGCCAAAATCAATAATTAAAATAAAAGCAGGTTTTTTAGAAACTTTATTTAAATAAGCGTCAATAATAGATCCAACTCGGATATCTATTTTTGAAAAGTCATCGAAATTTATATCTTTAATCATTTTACAATAATACAATTTTTAATCTCTACAACTATGGCAAGAACTAATTCAAATATGATTCCTTTGGGAAGTGAAGCTAAAGATTTCTATTTATACGATACAGTAAGCGAAAGTAAAGTTAGCTTTAAGAAGATTAAAGGTTCAGTGGGGACTATAATTTTATTCATATGTAATCACTGTCCATATGTGGTTCACATAAATCCAATATTAATTAAAATTTCCAGTAAATATAAAAAGTTAGGTGTGAGTACAATTGCTATATCGAGTAATGATGTAAATAAATATCCAGAGGATGGTCCACTAAAAATGAAAAAGCATGCGAAGGACAATAAATATGATTTTCCTTACTTATTTGATGAAACACAAGAAATAGCCAGAATATATGATGCTGCATGCACACCTGATATTTATTTATATGATAATAACAACCTACTTGTCTATAGGGGACAAATTGACGACTCTAGACCTGGAAATAATAAACCTCTAACTGGCGAAGATTTAATACATGCAATCGATTGTCTTATAAACAAAGTAGAAAACACTAAAACTCAAAAACCAAGTATTGGGTGTAATATTAAATGGAAAGATTAATTAGCTACAGAAACTAACTCTATATCAAAAATTAGATTTGCATTTGGCGGAATAACTCCTCCTGCTCCAGCCTCACCATAAGCCAAATCACTTGGAATAATAAATCTTGCTTTATCACCTTCTGACAAAAGAGCAAGACCTTCATCCCATCCTTTAATTACCTGCCCAATTCCTAAAGTAAATTCAATGGGTTCATTTCTTTTAAAGGAAGAATCGAAAACTGTACCATCTATCAATTGTCCTTTATAATGAACTTTAACATTCTTTCCAACAACTGCAGAATTGCCGTTACCTTTATCGGTAATTTTATATCTAAGTCCAGAGGTTGTAACCTCAAATCCTTTAGAAATATTATTCAAATTTTTTAAATTATTTTCTTTAATTTCTTTTTCCCTTTGAATAGCAGACTCATTAAAATCATTAAATGATTTCAGTGCATTAAAACTATTCGCTTCATCCCCTACTCTTGAAATTTTAATATCGATAATTTCATCTCCCTGTTCAATTGTATTAACTATATCCATTCCCTCCAAAACACTTCCAAAAACAGTGTGTTTATTGTCCAGCCAGGCAGTTGGTACATGAGTGATAAAAAACTGGCTTCCATTTGTACCTGGGCCAGCATTAGCCATAGATAGTATCCCAGCCTTATCATGTTTTAGTTCTGGGTGAAATTCATCATCAAATTTATAACCTGGATTACCTGTACCTGTCCCTAGCGGACAACCTGCTTGTACCATAAAGTCATTTATAACCCTGTGGAATTTCAAATTGTTGTAGTACGGAACACCTAAATCCTTTGACGAATTTTTCATTTCTCCTTCACAAAGTGCTACAAAATTTCCAACGGTTGCTGGAGTTTTTTCAAATTCTAAATTTAATGTGATATTTCCCTTTGAAGTTTTCACTATTGCGTACAATCCGTTTTTCATAAAATAATTTATTTAGAGCGCGAATATACAATATTAGTTAGCCTATTGAAAAAGTCTTTTGAATTAATTTGCAACTTCACTTAAGAATTTAATTCTAAATAACCTTAGGTCTTCCTCTTCATATTCACCTTCAAATTCTTCAATTGCTAGTTTTAAATCATCAGATTCAGATTCCATGAAGTAATCGTTAAGTTCATCCTGCTGGTCTTCATCAAATAAATAATCTATCCAATATTTAATATTTAATTTTGTTCCAGAGTAAACGATAACCTCCATTTCTTTTATAAAATCTATCATATCTAAAGATTTTGCGGATGCAATATCCTCCAAGGGAAGTTTTCTATCAATACTTTGAATAATATATAATTTTAAAGCAGAATTTGTTCCTGTAGATTTAACTACTACGTCTTCCTCAATTGTAATATTATTTTCTTTAACATATTTTCTAATTAGGTTAATAAAATCAGGACCATATTTTTTTGACTTACCTTCACCTACACCATAAATATTAGACATTTCAGAAATCGAAGTTGGATACTTCAATGTCATATCATTTAATGATGGATCTTGAAAAATCACAAATGGAGGGATATTTAATTTATGTGCGATATCCTTTCTTAAGTTTTTAAGCATTTTTAGCAAGATATCGTCTCCAGAAATGTTTAAGTTTTTAGAAGATGAACTTTTATTAGATTTATCTCTGTGATGATGATCTTTAGTCATCATAAATGAGACAGGCTTACTTAAAAATTTAAGTCCTGTTTCAGAAATCTTAACAATTCCATAAGTCTCTATATCCTTTTTTAAAAGAAGTGCTATTATACACTGTCTTATTAAAGCCATCCAGTAATCATAGGGTTTATCTTTTCCAACCGCAAACAACGAACTACTAGTAATACTATGAGATTTAATGAGTGCATTTTCTTTTCCAACTAAAATATCAACCAAATCCTTAGACTTATAAATTTCTTTTGTTTCATTGATTATTTTAAGAATATTTAAAACATCTAACTTGGCTTCAAATTGAGGTTTTGGATTTCTCATATTATCATCTAACATACCACCATCACCAGTTTTATTATCAAACTGCTCTCCAAAATAATGCAAAATAAATTTTCTTCTTGAAATCGACGTTTCTGCATAAGAAACCATTTCTTGTAATAATGCGTGACCAATTTCTTGCTCAGCAACTGGTTTACCAGACATGAATTTTTCTAACTTTTCAATATCTTTATAAGCATAATAAGCTATGCAATTTCCTTCCCCTCCGTCACGACCTGCCCTACCTGTTTCTTGATAATAACTTTCGATACTTTTTGGAATATCGTGATGGATTACAAAACGAACATCAGGTTTGTCAATACCCATTCCAAAGGCAATCGTAGCTACTATGACATCAACATCTTCCATTAAAAACATATCCTGATGCTTAGCTCTTGTTTTAGAATCTAAACCAGCATGATATGGAAGCGCATTTATTTCATTTACTTGTAAAAGAGATGCAATTTCTTCAACTTTTTTTCTACTCAAACAATAAATAATTCCTGATTTCCCAATATTATTTTTTATGTATTTAATAATATCTTTTTCAACATTATCGTCTTTTGTTCTTACTTCGTAGTATAAATTAGGTCTATTGAAAGATGCCTTAAAGGTGTTAGCACCAGAAATTTTTAAATTTTTTATTATATCCTCTTGAACTTTTTCAGTAGCAGTAGCAGTTAATCCAATAATAGGGATTTTTTTATCTAATTTGTCTAATATATTTCTAAGATTTCTGTAATCAGGTCTAAAATCGTGTCCCCATTCACTTATACAATGAGCCTCATCTACAGCCATAAATGAGATATTCTGTTTTTTTAAAAATTCTATATTCGACTCTTTAGAAAGTGATTCAGGTGCCATATACAATAATTTTGTCTTACCCATTGAAATATCCATTTTTACTTTATCTATTTCTGTTTTATTTAAAGAAGAATTTAAAACATGAGCAACTGAATTTTCGTTAGAGATAAATCTTAGAGAATCTACTTGGTTTTTCATTAGTGCAATTAGTGGCGAAACTACTATTGCTGTGCCTTCACTTACAAGAGCTGGTAGCTGATAACATAGTGATTTACCCCCACCTGTGGGCATTATTACAAAAGTGTCATTTTTATCAAGTAAACTTTTGATTACATTTTCTTGTAAACCTTTAAACTTATTAAAACCAAAATATTTCTTTAATTCCGTGTGAAGATTATGTTCCAATATTTTCTAAAAATTTAAATAAATTATTATTAATCAATTCTATTTTTCAATTTAATAGCTTGAAATAAATTAGAGTCTGATAAAAATTTTGTTTTTTTGTATATAATAAATATAGTGTTTAAGTAAATTATTAAAAAACTAAAATTAAAAAAAATTGAATTCAAATCAATCAATTTTAAATATTGTCAAACAAACAATTGATTTACAAAGTGATAGCATTAAAAATTTAAATAAATATTTAAATGTTGATTTTGTTGATTGTGTACAATTAATTTTAAAATCAAAAGGAAGAGTTATTGTTAGTGGTATTGGTAAAAGTGCAATTATTGCTCAAAAAATTGTAGCTACATTTAATTCTACTGGCACTCCTTCAATTTTTATGCATGCTGCAGATGCAATACACGGAGATTTAGGCTTAATTCAAAAAGACGATGTAGTTATATGTATTTCTAAAAGTGGTAATACACCAGAAATAAAAGCACTAATTCCATTTATTAAAGCGAATGACTCAAATAAACTAATTTCAATAACCGGAGATATTAATTCTTTTTTAGCAAAAAATTCAGACTTTGTACTAAATTCAAGTGTTGAAAAAGAAGCTTGTCCCAATAATCTTGCACCTACAACTAGTACCACAGCTCAATTGGTCATTGGAGATGCAATTGCTGTTACTTTATTAAAACTAAGAGGATTTGATTCAAAAGATTTTGCAAAATATCATCCAGGTGGAAGTTTAGGTAAAAAATTATACTTAAAAGTCAAAGATTTAATTGATACTAAAAATAAGCCGGTTATACATACAAATGCCAATATAGGTTCAGTCATCGTTGAAATGTCAGAAAAAATGTTAGGCGCAGTGGTTGTATTAGATGATTCAAATAAAATAATGGGTATTATTACAGATGGTGATTTAAGAAGACAGCTTGTTAAAAGCTTGAATATTTCAGAAATTAAAGCTAATGAAATAATGACAATAAATCCATTAGTAATTAATTCTAACACTATGGCTATTGATGCTTTAAAACTAATGAAATCAAAAAAGATATCACATTTAATAGTTGAAGAAGATAACAGATATCATGGTATTATTCATATTCAGAATATAATTAAAGAAGGTATAATCTAATTTTATGGATAATAGTAAAGAAATGTCATTTATTGATCACTTAGAAGAACTTAGGTGGAATGTAATTAGGTCACTTATTGCAGTTGTGACTATGGCTTGTGTTTGTTTTATCTTTAAAGACTTTATTTTTGATGTGATAATATTTGGTCCAAAAAAACTATCATTTCCCACCTACAAATTGCTATGCAATGTAGCAACCTTTGTAAATATAGAAACTAATTTTTGTGGTGAGGAATTTCCTTTTGTAATACAAAACAGAACAATGGCAGGTCAGTTCTCTGCTCACATATGGACTTCGATAATAGGTGGATTTATAATATCATTTCCTTATATAGTATATGAACTATGGAAATTTATAAGTCCTGGAATGCATGAAAATGAAAGAAAAAAATCAAAAGGATTTATCTTTATAACTTCTTTATTGTTTTTTATTGGAGTTTTATTTGGGTATTACGTTGTAACCCCTTTTTCAATTAACTTTTTAGGGTCTTACCAAGTTTCTAAAGAAGTTTTAAATGAAATAGATTTAAGTTCTTTTATAGGTTTAGTTAGATCATCTTCTCTGGCTTGTGGTTTAGTCTTTGAATTACCAATTATTATGTATTTTTTAACAAAAGTTGGTTTAGTTACACCTGAGATACTAATAAAGTACAGAAAATACGCGTTAATCATGGTACTAATATTGGCGGCTGTAATTACTCCTCCCGATGTAGCAAGTCAGATAATTGTTGCTATTCCAATTCTTATACTTTATCAAATTAGTATCTATATTTCGAGAATCGTTATTCAAAAAGACCTAAATAAAAGTTAATATGATATTAAAAGCTCAAAATTTAATGAAGTCATATAGTGGAAAGAAAGTTGTAAAAGATATTTCTTTAACTGTAAACCAGGGGGAAATTGTTGGTTTATTAGGACCAAACGGAGCTGGTAAAACTACTTCTTTTTATATGATAGTAGGACTGATAAAGCCTAATGGAGGTAAAATCTATTTAGATAATCAGGAGATTACTAAATACCCTATGTATAAACGTGCGCAAAGCGGTATTGGTTATTTAGCACAAGAAGCATCAGTTTTCAGGAAGCTAAGTGTAGAAGACAACATACTTAGTGTACTACAGCTAACTAGACTTACAAAAAAACAACAATTAGAGAAAATGGAATCACTAATTGATGAATTTGGCCTTAATCACATTAGGAAAAATAGAGGTGATTTACTTTCAGGGGGAGAGAGAAGAAGAACAGAAATAGCCAGAGCATTAGCTACAGATCCAAGCTTTATTTTATTGGATGAACCATTTGCTGGAGTAGATCCTGTAGCTGTTGAGGATATTCAAAGAATAATTTCAAAATTGACTAAGAAAAACATTGGTATATTGATTACAGATCATAATGTTCAAGAAACATTAGCAATAACTGATAGGACATATTTAATGTTTGAAGGAAACATATTAAAGGACGGAAAACCTGAAGAACTGGCAGAAGATGAAATCGTTCGAAAAGTATACTTAGGTCAAAATTTTGAACTCAGAAAAAAACATTTAAACTTTTAAATTAGTTTCTAAAAGCTAAAAAAGAAGTTAAAAAATAAATCAAAAATATTAATGGAATTGAAATATAACTCATTGTAAAAAATAGTATAATAGAGCTACATATTATAAAATAACGAGAGTTGTTTAATTTATTAAAATCATAATCTTCAAACTTCAAAGAAATAAATTTATATTTCGAATTCATCAAAAAACTAGATATAAGCACAAGTGCAATTAACAGAAAATCATTTGTAACTGCATCTACGATAAAATCATAATTACTAGTATGAAATATTAACAATAACGATAAAATTAATATCGTATTAGCAGGAACAGGTAATCCTAAAAAATAGCTCTTAGAATTTTCTTGAATATTAAATTTCGCTAATCTATATGCAGAAGAAATAGTAATTATAAAAGCAAAGTAAGCAAACCAGTCATCTGAAATAATTGAAAATGTCAAATCATTAGGTATCTTAAATAATCTAAAAATGATAATACCTGGAACTAAACCACTGGTGATTAAGTCAGCTAGTGAGTCTAACTCTAAACCTAATTTAGATTGAATGTTAAATTTTCTAGCAAAGAAACCATCCAAAAAATCAAAAACTATTCCTATAAAAACAATTAAAGCAACTAAGTAAACATTAATTTCATTTTCAAATAACAAAACTGTAGCTATACACCCACATAAAAGATTCAATAAGGTAAATAAATTAGGTATATGTTTTATCATAATAATAATTTAAATGTAAAAGTAATAAACTAATTTTGTAATTATTATTATATACACAATAAGCTTTAGTTTAGTTTGTTTATAAAGTATGAGGTTTTTACGATATTTTGTTTTCTTACTTTTTGGGTTAAGCCATTCACAAAATAATTCAAAATACTCAAATGAGTTTATGAATATTGGTGTTGATGCATCTTCCATTTCAATGAGTGGTGCAGTAACTTCCTCAGTTGACGATGTAAATTCTGGATATTGGAATCCTGCTGGATTAACAGCAATTGAACAAGGTGAAATATCCTTAATGCACTCAAATTACTTCGCAAACATTGCGAATTATAATTACATAGCTTATGCTAAACCTATTGATAATCAATCTGCAATTGGATTATCAATGATAAGATTTGGAGTGGATGATATTTTAGACACTACTCAATTAATTGATGATCAAGGGAATATCAATTATGACAGAATTAACTTATTTTCTGCCGTTGATTATGGGTTCATTATTTCTTATGCAAGAAAAATGTTAACCAAAGAAATCAGTTATGGAATAAATACTAAAATAATTAGAAGAATTATTGGTGACTTTGCTTCATCTTGGGGTTTTGGTTTAGACATTGGATTACAATTAAAAACATCAAACAATTGGAAATTTGGTTTAATGGCCAGAGATATTAGCACAACTTATAATTCATGGTCAATTAATGAAACCAGGTTAAGCGATATACAAAATGCTATTGAGGGTCAAAATCAAGATGTACCTAATTCTACTGAAGTGACAATACCTAAAATTCAATTAGGTATATCAAAATTACATAATATTAATTATGATTACAGATTACTTACTTCATTTGATCTAATTATGAAATTTGAGCAAAACAACAATCTCATATCAACAGAATTTGTAAGTATTAATCCAGCAGTTGGTTTAGAATTAGGATATACAGACTCAGTATTTTTAAGACTAGGTATTGGGAATTTTCAAAATGAATTAGATTTTGATAATAGTACTAATATGACTTTTCAACCAAATTTTGGTTTAGGTTTTAAATTTAATAATTTAGAAATTGACTATGCGTTCACAGATGTTGGTGACCAAAGTGTTGCTCTTTACTCAAACATATTTTCTTTAAAAATTGATTTTGATATATTTAGATAATTATGAAAAGTAAAATTTTTACAATCTTCTTTTTTTTATCAACTGTTTTGGTTGCTGAAACAAATGATTATATCATTAGTGTTCTAACAATCGGTCCAGGCAATTCATTAAGTGATTCATTCGGACACAGCGCAATAAGAGTTCAAGATAAGTCAAAAAACTATGATCTTGTCTTTAACTATGGGGTATATGACTTTAATGACCCTAACTTCTACACAAATTTCATAAAGGGATACCTAAATTACAGCCTAGGTGTAAGTTATTACGAGGATTTTAAATCTAGCTATATTTCTAATAACAGATCTATAAAAGAGCAAGTTATATTGTTTCCAGAAAAATTAAACAAAAAAATAGTTGATCGTTTAATTTTTAACTCAAAACCTGAAAACAAAAACTATCTCTATGATTATTTTTCAAACAATTGTTCAACAATAATTAAAGATATTATTGAAGAATCTTTAATCGAACATGATTATAGAAATGATTACTCAGTTGAAAACAAAAGTAAAAATACATACAGAAATTTGATATATGAAAACATCAACAAAAATAGCTGGGGCTCATTGGGAATTGACATATGCTTGGGTTCATATATAGATCAAGAAATAGATGTTAAAAAAAATACTTTCTTACCAGAATATTTATTTGAGTATTTAAATTCATCATACTACAAACATCCAGACCTTAACAACAATATAAAACTTGTTAAAAAAATTAATTTTATAAATTATGAGAATAAAGAATTTCAGAATTTAAGTAGTAACACTTTATTTTATTCACCTTTATTTATTTTTATAATTTTATCTAGTTTCTTATTGTTTATAAGTATAAGAAATCTTAATAATAAATCCGTACAACTAATATTACAATCAACTCACATTATAACTTCAGTAATTGGCTTTTTACTTTTGTTTTTATGGTTCTTTACCGATCATTACACTTCTGCATACAATTACAATTTACTTTGGGCTAATCCATTAAATATAATTTTAATATTCAAGTCTATCAATAAAAAGTGGAAAATAGCTTTACTAAAATTATTACTACTTTCATTAGCTCTAATTGTGCTGCATTCTATAACAAATGTTCAAGTTTTTAATATTAGTTTATACCCATTTTTTATTTTTTTAACTTTTAGATATTACCAACTTATTAAGAATTATTAAAATTGAGATGATCTTCAAAGTATTTAGATATATTTCTTTTTGTGTAAGCTCTGTTGACCAACACTCTGTACATTCTCCGATTGTTTATAAACTCTTAACTGACTGTATGTACAAAATGGATAAAAAACTTATTTTGAAAGATATGTCGATAGTAGAAAAAAGCATTTTACATAAATATCAAAATGAATTTAAAGTAAGTTATGTTGATAATATTTTTGCTGCAGATATTAGTGAATTTACAACAAAAGGAAATAAAATTATAATCATAAAAAATATAAGTAATAAAAATCAATATTATCATTGGAAAAAAATAATCGTTGATAAAAAAATTAAGGTAAGTTTAGATTTTTATTATTTTGGAATAATTATTAACAAAAGTGAAAATCTTCAAAAACAAGATTATCAGATTAGATTATAATAATTAGTATATTTATATATCTTTAATATATAACTATGAAAATTTACACAAAAAGCGGCGATAAGGGTAAAACTTCTCTAATTGGTGGAAAAAGAATTAGTAAAGATGATATTCAAATTGATGCATATGGAACAATTGATGAATTAAATTCTAACTTAGGGTTATTAAGAGATTATTGCTCTACAGACAGTGATAAAAATTTTATTTTAGATATTCAAAAAGACTTATTTATAATTGGTTCTTTATTAGCCATAGATTATTCAAAAAAAAACAAAGCAGATCATATTGGTTTTTCAAAAAACAAAACTATTTCAATTGAGAATAAAATAGATGAGATTGATTCAAGCTTGCCTAAAATGACCAATTTTATCATTCCAGGTGGACATGTAACAGTTTCTACTTGCCACATTTCAAGAAGTATTTGCAGAAGAGCTGAAAGAAAATGTATCAAGTTTGCGAAACAATTTGAATTAAATAATGATATTTTAATATATCTAAATAGACTTTCTGACTATTTATTTGTTTTGTCTAGAAAGATTAGTTTGGACACAAATACTCAAGAAATTAAATGGATTAATAAGTAATTGTGAAATAATATTAAAATAATTTGTGTAATTCCACTAAAAATTTATTTTTGCAAATTACTTAAATGATATATTATGTATTGGACACTAGAATTAGCATCTTTTTTAAGTGATGCTCCATGGCCGGCAACAAAAGATGAGTTAATTGATTATTCCATTAGAACTGGCTCTCCATTAGAAGTTGTTGAAAATCTTCAATCAATTGAAGATGAAGGTGATTTATATGAATCAATTCAAGAAATTTGGCCAGACTACCCCACTGATGAAGATTATCTTTGGAATGAAGATGAATATTAAAAAAAGTCTCTAATGAGGCTTTTTTTATTTAATCATTTCTTCAAAAGAAAAGCTACATATTGTATCTTTGAGTTCTATTAAAAAAAAATATGAGTTTTTTAAATTCAGTACTTAAAATTTTCGTAGGCGATAAATCTAAACAAGATGTTAAAAAGATATCCCCTATTGTTAATTCAATAATATCATTAGAAGAAAAAGTATCATTACTTTCTGATGACCAATTAAGAAATAAAACTCAAGATTTTAAATCTTTAATTAATAACTCTTCCAAATCTCTTAATGATCAAATTGTCAAATTAGAATATGAAGTTGATTTAACTCAAGATTTTGACAAAAAGGAAAACTTATACAATGAGATTGACAAACTTAAGGATGAAATATATCTTTTAACTGAAGAAACTTTAAATGAGATTTTGCCAGAAGCTTATGCTGTAATTAAAGAAACTGCTAAACGATTTAAAAATAATAAACAAATCAAAGTTAAAGCTAACAACTTTGATAGAGAGATTTCTGGAACCAGAGACTACGTGAATCTAAATGATGATTATGCGATTTGGAATAATTCATGGGATGCAGCAGGAAAACCAATCACTTGGGACATGGTACATTATGATGTACAACTTATAGGTGGTATAGCTATGCACGAAGGTAAAATTGCTGAAATGCAAACTGGTGAAGGTAAAACCTTAGTAGCTACTCTCCCAGTATACTTAAATGCTCTTTCAGGTAAAGGAGTTCATTTAGTTACTGTAAATGATTACTTAGCTAAAAGAGATAGTGCTTGGATGGCTCCAATTTATGAATTTCACGGTTTAAGTGTTGACTGTATTGATTATTACAAGCCTAACTCTGAGGAAAGAAAAAAAGCTTATCAAGCAGATATAACATTTGGCACAAACAATGAATTTGGATTTGATTACTTAAGAGACAACATGGCTAATTCACCTGATGACTTAGTACAAAGACCACACAATTATGCAATTGTTGATGAAGTTGATTCAGTTTTAGTTGATGATGCTAGAACTCCGTTAATAATTTCAGGAGCCACACCAAAAGGAGATATTCATGAATTTAATGAATTAAAACCGAAAATTGAAAGTATCGTTTCTGTTCAAAGGAAATATTTAACTAGTTTGTTATCTGAAGCAAAGAAAATGATTTTAGATGGAGATGAAGAAGAAGGTTCATTCAATTTATTAAGAGTTTACAGAGGTATCCCTAAAAATAAAGCATTAATTAAATTTTTAAGTGAAGAAGGAGTAAAACAATTACTTCAAAAAACTGAGAATTTCTATATGCAAGACAACAATAGGGAAATGCCTAAAATAGACAAAGAACTATACTACGTTATTGATGAAAAAAATAATCAAATTGATCTAACTGATAAGGGAATTGAGTTTTTGTCTGGAAAAGATGATCCAAACTTTTTCATTATGCCAGAAATAGGCATTGAAGTATCAAAAATTGAATCACAAAATTTTGAACCTAAAAAAGAAGCTAATCTGAAAGAAAGTCTTTATCGTGATTTTGGAATTAAATCTGAAAGAATTCATACTCTGAGTCAATTATTAAAAGCATATGCATTATTTGAAAAAGACACTCAGTATGTTGTCATGGAAAATAAGGTTATGATTGTCGATGAGCAAACAGGAAGGATAATGGATGGCAGAAGATACAGTGATGGATTACATCAAGCTATTGAAGCCAAAGAAAATGTAAAAATCGAAGCTGCTACACAAACATTTGCTACGATTACGCTTCAAAACTATTTTAGAATGTATAAAAAGCTTTCTGGTATGACTGGTACAGCCGTTACAGAAGCAGGAGAATTATGGGAAATATATAAATTAGATGTTGTTGAAATTCCTACAAACAGGCCAATTGCTAGAGATGATAGAGAGGATTTGATTTATAAAACAAAAAGAGAGAAGTATAATGGTGTTATTGATGAAGTAACAAAACTGTCCAAAGAAGGTAGACCAATACTTATTGGAACTACATCAGTTGAAATTAGTGAAGTCTTAGGAAAAATGCTAGGACTAAGAAATGTGCCGCATAATATCTTAAATGCAAAACTTCACAAAAAAGAGGCAGATATTGTTTCTCAAGCTGGTAATCCAGGACAGGTAACAATAGCTACTAACATGGCAGGTAGAGGTACTGATATTAAATTATCAGATGAGGTGAAGAAAAGTGGAGGATTGGCAATCATAGGTACTGAACGTCATGACTCTAGAAGAGTTGATAGACAACTTAGAGGAAGAGCTGGAAGACAAGGTGACCCTGGAAGTTCGCAATTTTATGTGTCATTAGAAGATAATTTAATGAGATTATTTGGTAGTGATAAAATAGCTAAATTGATGGACAGAATGGGTTTAGAAGAAGGAGAGGTTATACAGCACTCGATGATCACCAAATCTATTGAAAGAGCTCAGAAAAAAGTTGAAGAAAACAATTTTGGAATTAGAAAAAGACTTTTAGAATATGATGATGTAATGAGTGCTCAGAGAGAGGTTATTTATAAAAGGAGATATAACGCTCTATTTGGTGATCGACTAAAAGTTGATATTGCTAACATGATTTATGATACTACTGAAATCATAGTTGAAAACAACAAATTAGAAAATGATTATAAAAACTTTGAGTTTGAATTAATTAGATACTTTTCTTTTAAAACAAGTATATCAAATGATGAATTTTCATCAATGTCCTCAGAGGAAATTACAGACCAAATATACAATGCTGCATTAAAACATTATTTAGAAAAAATTCAAGAGAGTGCTGTATTAGCATTTCCTGTAATTAAAAATGTTTACGAAACTCAAAAAGATAAATTTAAAAGGATAGTTGTTCCTTTTACAGATGGAATTAAAACTCTACAGGTTATAACAGATTTAGAAAAAGCTTATAATTCAAAAGGAGAGCAACTTGTTAAGGATTTTGAAAAAAATATTTCTTTAGCAATAATTGACGATTCTTGGAAAACTCATTTAAGAAAAATGGATGAATTAAAACAGTCTGTTCAATTAGCCGTGCATGAGCAAAAAGACCCTCTACTTATTTATAAATTTGAGTCATTTGAGCTATTTAAATCTATGATCAACCAAGTAAATAAAGATATATTATCATTTTTGTTCAAAGGAGAGATTCCAAGAGAAAATACAAATAATATTACTGAAGCTAGGTCAAGAAAAAAAACAGCTCTACAAACTTCAAAAGAGGAAATTCCTAACATGGATGAACTAAGCGCAAGAAACAAAGCAGCTGGAAATAATCAAAGAAATAATAGAGATAGAGTAGAAACTATCATTAGAGATCAACCAAAGATCGGAAGAAATGATAAAGTTTTTATAAAAAATATTAAAACTGGGGAAAGTAAACAAGTTAAATTCAAACAAGCCGAACCACTAATTGTTAAAGGAGAATGGGTTATTTTTAATAAAAATTAGTTAAATTATTAACAATTATTAAAAATAATATATTGAGTAAGAGCTCCAACACAAGAACCTTTAATCAAAAAGATCTAATAAATAATATTCTTAGAGGTGATTCTGTATCTCTAAGCAGAGCAATTACACTAGTTGAAAGCAAAAAAAATAGCGACAGGAAATTAGCAAATAATCTTCTGAAAGAATGTCTATCTAAAAACAAAAAAACTTCCATGAGAATTGGTATTACTGGTGTTCCTGGAGTTGGAAAAAGCACTTTTATTGAAGCTTTTGGTACATATTTATCTAAATTAAAAAAAAAAATAGCAGTTTTAGCTGTAGATCCATCAAGCTCTATAACTAGGGGTAGTATTCTTGGAGATAAAACTAGAATGGAAAATTTAGTTAAAGATCCCAATGTATATATCCGTCCAAGTCCAGCTGGAAATGAACTTGGAGGAGTTTCAAATAAGACTAGAGAGTCCATAATTTTATGTGAGTCTGCTGGATATGATATTATATTGATAGAAACGGTGGGTGTTGGTCAGAATGAAATAAGTGTTCATGGTATGGTTGATTATTTTATATTATTAAAATTAGCAGGGGCAGGTGATGAATTACAAGGAATTAAGCGTGGGATTATTGAAATGGCTGATTCAATTATAATTAATAAATCAGACGGAGATAATATTTATGCAGCTAATCAAGCACAATCTGAATATAAATTAGCACTAAGCCTTTACCCTATCAAGTTATCTAAATGGAAGCCTAAGGTTACTACATGTAGCTCAATTAACTACGATGGAATAAAAGAGATATGGATAGATGTCTGTGATTATTTTAAACTAACAAAGAAAAATGGATACTTTTTAAAAAATAGAAATGATCAAAAAAAGAATTGGTTAATGCAAACTATTAATAATAGAATTCAGGATGATTTTTATAATGATAAGAACAAAGTAGTTGAAATAGATAATCAAATAGAATTATTGAATAAAAACAAAACCACTGTTTTGGCTGCTGCTGAGAAAATTATTAAATACGGCATATAAGATGAAAGAATCCTTAACGATTTTAGTCCCAATTTATAATGAAGAAGAAAATATTGAAAGACTTTGCAAAGAACTTAATGACTTTGTAAAAAAATCAATAATTGAAACTCAAATATTATTTATTAATGACGGATCTAATGATAATAGTGAAAAATTAATAAATAACCAGTGCAGTACAAATGATAAATTTAGATTATTGAGCTTTAAAAAAAACTCAGGATTAAGTGCTGCCATAAAAGCTGGTTTTGATTACACAAACACAAGTTTAGTTGGATATATAGATGCGGATCTACAAACCGATCCTGAAGATTTTAATTTATTATTAAATAAAATTAGTGACTATGATTTAGTTACTGGTGTCAGAAACAAAAGAAAAGATTCATTAGTAAAAAATATTTCTTCATTCATTGCCAACTCAATTAGAAGATTATTTACAAATGATAATATGGACGATACTGGTTGTCCATTAAAGATCATTAAGACTAGTTTCGCAAAAAAAATTCCAATGTTTAGAGGTATTCATAGATTTTTACCCGCAATGATTTTACTCCAAGGGGGGAGAATTCATCAAGTTCCTGTTAGACATTATCCTAGAATGGCTGGGAAGGCTAAATTTGGTTTTTTCAATCGTTTATTTGGTCCACTTATGGACTGTTTTGCTTACTTATGGATGAAAAAGAAGTACATAAATTATCAAATAAAGGAAAATGAATAACATTATTCTTTATCTAATAGGCTTTTCGGCTCAATTATTATTTTCATCAAGATTAATAATTCAATGGTTTTATTCAGAAAAAGAAAATAAAATAATAACCCCATCTGTTTTTTGGATTTTAAGCCTATTAGGATCCTTTTTATTATTTATATATGGGTATCTTAGGGATGATTTTGCAATTATGCTTGGGCAATCACTGACTTATTTTATTTACATAAGAAATTTACAATTACAAGGAGAATGGAGGAAATTAAATTTCTTCATAAGATTTTTATTTTTGACATTTCCAGTTTATATCATTTTTTACTATTACAATAACAACGTAATTGACTTGGATATTTTAATCAGAGAGACTAATATCCCTAGTTGGCTCTTTAGCTTAGGTATTACATCACAACTGATTTTTACCTTCAGATTTATTTTTCAATGGATATATTCAGAAAACAAAAAAGAATCTAGTCTGCCGCTTGGGTTTTGGTTATTAAGTATAAGCGGATCAATATTGATTTTAATATATGCTATTTTTAGACTAGATCCAGTGCTGTTTATAGGTCATATTATTGGCACTATCATATATGCAAGAAATATTTACATATATTTTAAATTTAATTAAATGGATATATCAAAAAATATTTCGAATTCATTTGTGATTTTTATAATTGTCGTTATATGTCTATTCTTTACTGTAAATATTAATCTTGTTGATATAACTATTATGGAAGCAAGAAATTTTGTTACCGCCAGGGAAATGCTTCTTGATAATAATTGGCTTATGCCAACATTTAATGGGGAACCAAGATATCAAAAACCTCCTTTACCTACATGGATATCTGCGATATCCACAATAATTGTTGGAACAAAAACACTATACTTCTTTAGAATTCCAGGATTTTTATGTTTGGCCCTTATAGGAATTACTACCTATTACTTTAGCTTAGAATTAGTAAAAAATAAAATTTTCAGTATTGTAAATTCTTTTATTGCAATTACTTCATTTTATACTATTGCTATAATTATAGAGGCTCCATGGGATATATTTAGTCATTCATTTATGTATTTAGCCATTTACTTTATCTACAAGAATTTAAATAATCAAAAGTATTACTTCAAAGAAATACTTTTGATTATTCTACTTGTATCTTGCTCTTTTTTATCAAAAGGGCCAGTCTCAGTATATGCATTATTAATTCCATTTCTAATTTCTTACTTTATTTCATATCCAATATCAATTGGAAAAAAATTAGCTAGAATACTACCAATCATAATAGCAGGAATATTAATCGGATCTTCATGGTATATAATGCTATTATTTCAAGATTCTGAAAATTTAATTTCTACAACAAAAAAAGAAACTTTAAACTGGACAAATTACAATATTAGACCATTTTACTATTATTGGAGCTTCTTTATTCAATCTGGTGTTTGGGCAATAATTGGATTAATAAGCCTAAGCTACCCATATTATAAACATAAAATAAAAAGCTATAAGGAATATAAATTCACATTTTTATGGACAGTGATAGGAGTAATATTATTATCCTTAATACCAGAAAAAAAACCTAGATATTTAATGCCGATTCTTATTCCATTTGCATTGAATATTGGATTTATTTACAGGCACTTAATTAGTGAATATAATAAAAATAATAGTGTAAAAATTTTTCTTATTTTACATTATTTAATGATATCATCTATTGGTATATCATTTATAATTGTGAAACTTTATATTTCAAACCTATCTATTAATTTTATAGATATTATCCTTTCAATATTAAGCCTTTTGATGCTTTTAAGGTTATTTAATATAAAATTCTTAAAAATTATAAAAATTATAAAAATTAATACAATTAGTCTCTTAATTATAATTTTATCTATTTCAAATTCTCCAACATTAATATTAAAAACAAACAAAGATTATAAGTCAGTAAAGAATTTAAACTCAGATGAATTAGAGTTCTATACAAATTATTTAATTTCACCTGAAATAATATGGGATTTTGGAAAAAAAATTACTCGATTAAATGATCTAGAATTAAGAAAAATAACTCAAAATAGAAAAAAATTTGGTGTGTTTACAAAAGATCCTATAACGACAAAGGACACACTTATAAATAAAATAAATTATACAATTGAGTTAATATCTAAGCATGATTTAAATTCTACAAGCAAAAAAAGTAGACTTATAACATACTATCACTTATTTACCCCTAATTAAAATAAGTTTTTCTGCTATTTTATAACTCAATATTCCAAATACAAACCCGACAATTAATCCGAAAATTATATCCAAAGGATAGTGTACTCCAAGGTAAATTCTGCTGTAAGAAAACACAATAACCCATAATAATAGAAAATAATTTAAAACTGTATAATTATTATTACTAAATAGTTTGAATAAAAAAACAGAAACAGCAATAGAATTTGAGGCGTGAGCCGAGAAAAAACCATACTTTCCACATCTTACTTCAATAGATCTTAATAAAAAATTTAAAGTATCATCACGACAAGGGCGAAGTCTTTGAAAAGAATCTTTTATAACATTGGTGAATTGATCGGTAAGTAATATTAAAATTGCAATAGATAGTAAAATAAATAATGATTGTTTTATTGAGAAATTTTTAAAAATTAAATAGATAACAAATAGAAAAAAAGCAGTATATGTTAATTTATTTGTTAATGTCAACCACATAAGGTCCCAATTGTTTGAGCCAAGATTGTTTAGATAAATAAGAAATTCTCTGTCAAGATTTAAAATATTTTCCATCATAATAATTATTCATATCTACTTAACTCTCTATCATAAAACACAGAAGCTTCTTCTATTAGTTTTTTAGTTTGAGTTACTAGCTCCTCCTCATCAGAACTACTAAAACTTTCTAACCATTTTATAGAGTCGTTTTCTAAGTTTAAAATAAATCTAGGATACTCAGTATGTACAATAAATATTGATTCAGGAAAATCAGTATTATCTCCTAATATAAACTTAGGTAAATCCATATTTTTAATTTTTTGTGATTAATTTATTTGTTAAAATATTAAACCTAATATACAATAAAGTAGCTGCAATTGTTAATCCACACAACAAGCCTATCCAAATACCTTCACTTCCAAGCTTATCATCTGAACCTAAAAAATAACTTACAGGAAAGCCAATTATCCAATAAGAAACAAATGTAATTAATGTAGGAATCTTTACATCCTGCATACCTCTCAGAGCAGCTAATATAATTACTTGAATTGTATCAGATATTTGATAAACAGCAGCAATTATTAATAGTTTGGATGTGATAGTTATAACTTCTAAATTATCTTCAAAATTAATAGGATTATTTAAATCAACATATATATAAGGAAGGATATCGTTGAATAATATAAAACAAAGAGCGAAAAATAGCGCCAATATTAATCCAAGTAATAGAATAGAAAACGAAATTCTTCTTAAATCCACATAATTCTTTAAACCTTTTTGATTACCTACTCTAACCATTGCGGAAACACTTAATCCACTAGCTATCATAAAGGTCATAGAAGACAAATTCAAAGCTATCTGATTTGCAGATTGCGGATTTTCTCCTAGTAAACCACTTAACCATATCGCAGTTGTAAAAAACACAACTTCAAACACCATTTGCAAAGAACTAGGAATACCTATATTTAAAATCTTTTTAAACATTAACTTATCAAATTTTATTAATCTGATGTTATTTAAGCATTCTTTTATTTTTGAATTATATTTTATAATTAATATTAAAAAAACTAACATTACAACTCTAGAAATTAAAGTACCTATTGCAGCACCAATAATACCCATTTGAGGGAAACCAAACTTTCCAAAAATCAAAACATAATTAATTAAAACATTAATTACATTGGCAAGCACTGCAGCGTACATAGGATAGATAGTTAGAGAAAGGCCATCACAAAATTGCTTAAAAGCTTGAAATATTAATAATGGAATTAAAGAAATGACTACCAGTTCAAGATAGGGCAAAGCTAATTCCACCACTTCTTTTGGTTGATTCATAAGAAGCATTATATCTCTAAAAAGAAAAATAGATAAAAAGAGTATTAAACTTAGAGCAGTACATAAAATTATCCCATGAAAAAAAGTAGATTGTAACTTGTAGTGATTTTTTTCTGAATCTGCTTCAGCAATTAATGGAGTGATAGCAGAAGAAAAACCTATTCCAATGGCCATTCCAATAAAGATAAAACTATTACCAAGTGAAACTGCTGCAAGATTTGTTGGGTCTAATTTACCAACCATAATATTGTCAACTAGACTTACTAAAGTATGTCCTAGCATTCCAAGCATCACTGGAAGTGACAACTTTAAATTATAACTAAATTCTTTAGTGTAATCCTTTAGCACCTATTTCTTTTTTGAGCTTTTAAAATATTTCATTTCATAGTCAAAACTCAATTTACCTGAAGATATTTTTAATAATTTTTTCTTTAAAAGCTGTTTTTTAAAACTAGATAACTTGTCAGTAAATAAAACTCCTTCAATGTGATCATATTCGTGTTGAATCACTCTGCCTAATAAACCATCAAAAGAATCAGTATGTTTATTGAAGTTCTCATCATGATATTGAATTGTTATTTGTTTTTGTCTTAAAACACCTTCTCTTATATTTGGGATACTCAAACAACCTTCTTCAAAACTCCATTCACCTCCTTTTTCATCAATAATTACAGGATTAATAAATATTTTTTTAAAAGATTTTAATTGATTTTTGTCATTGTCACTCAAACTATCGTCTTCAGCAAAAGGGTTTGTATCGACAATAAATAGCCGAATCGATAAACCAATTTGTGGAGCTGCTATGCCTACACCGCTGGCATTATACATTGTTTCAAACATATTTTCGATTAATTCCTTCAGCTTAGGGTAATCTTTATTTATAACTTCTGCCTTTCTTTTTAAAACAGGATGTCCATAAGCTATAATTGGTAAAATCATATTAAAAATTTTTGTAAAAATACAATAGTTATTTCTAGAATTAAGAAGTAATTAAATTTTTCTGCTTAGTAAATAATCTTGTAAAATTATTGTAGCGCTAACCATGTCAATAGTTGCTTTATTTTTTCTTTTTTTCTTATTTAAACCACCATCAATCATTGCTCTAAAAGCAAGTTTTGAAGTAAATCTTTCGTCAAATCTTTCTATTGTTATCTCGGGAAAATTATTATTAATTATCTTAATATACTTTGAAATTAATGGTTCTATCAAAGAATCCTGATTCAACATATTTTTAGGCTGACCAATTACTATAATTTCTACTTGTTCATTTTTAAAATAATTTTTTAAAAAATCAATAAGATTGTCTGTAGTTATTGTAATTAATCCAGAAGCAATTATTTGGCTTTCATCAGTTATAGCTATTCCACATCTTTTAGAACCAAAATCTATTGAGAGTATTCTAGGCATAGTTGTACAAATATAGTGCAACTAATAAATAATTTATTATATTTTTTTTAATACTTCATTAAATGAATCTATAATAGAATTATATTTGTTAATAAGAACACTACAATGGATTTAAAACAAAAAATAGAACTAGCATGGGACAATAGAGATTTGTTAAATGATTCAAGCACTATTAAAGCGATTAATGATACTATTGGGTTAGTTGACACTGGTAAATTGAGAGTTGCTCAATTAAATCAGTCCAAATGGATTGTTAATGAATGGGTTAAAAAAGCAGTTTTATTATACTTTCCTATAAATAAAATGACAACTTTACAAGCTGGGCCACTAGAATTTCATGACAAAATTCCTTTAAAAAGAGATTTTGCCAAAAAAGGAATAAGGGTTGTCCCAAGTGCTATATCTAGATATGGATCCTATATTTCTTCAGGATGTATATTAATGCCAAGTTATGTTAATATTGGAGCTTATATTGGTAAAGGCACAATGGTAGATACTTGGGCTACAGTTGGTAGTTGTGCTCAAATTGGTGAAAATGTTCACATTTCTGGCGGGGTAGGAATTGGAGGTGTTCTAGAACCTGTACAAGCTTCGCCTGTAATAATTGAGGATAATGTTTTTTTAGGCTCAAGAAGTATTATAGTTGAAGGAGTAATTATAAGAAAAGAAGCTGTTCTTGGAGCTAATGTAGTTTTGACTGCTTCTACAAAAATTATAGATGTTACTAATAGTGTTTCTAAAGAAATCAAAGGTGAAATCCCTGCAAGATCAGTGGTAATTCCTGGAACAGTTCCAAAAAAATTTAAAGCTGGAACTTACAACGTTCCATGTGCGCTAATTATTGGTAAAAGAAAGGAAAGTACAGATAAAAAAACTTCGTTAAATCAAGTTCTTAGGGAACATAATTTAGCCGTCTAATTATTCTATATTATGAAAATAATTTTAGTTGATGCATGGAATACTTTCATAAAAAATAAAAAAATAGATAGTAATATTTATAATATACTGGAGGACTTTACAAATAAAAAAATAATATTAACAAATGCTAATACAAAAGAGCTTGTTAAATACGGTATTATTAATATGCCTTATGAAGTATTTAGTCTCTCTCACGATCCAAATAAGGATAATCCATTTTACTTTAAATTACTTATTGAAAAATATAATTTAATTATTGATAATTTAATTTATATCGAACATAATAAAGAAGCCGTCAAATCAGCAAAATCCATTGGTATAAAAACACATCATTATAATCCTCATGAACCTATTGAAGAAATTTCTAAATTTTTATTAAAAAACCTGTAAGTGGCGTATAATATTACTTTATCTAACAAAAATAAGAAGACTGCTGAATCACTTTTATTAGACGTAGCTAAGTCTCTTGATAAATCAAACATAGAATATTGGTTAGAAGGTGGAACTTTATTAGGTATTAAAAGAGAGTCTAGACTTTTACCTTGGGATAATGATCTAGATTTATCAATTAATAAATCAGAAATAGGTAAAATTGATAAATTGATAGGTGATTTAAAAATAAAAAACTTGAGAGTTAGGGTTAGAAAATTTAGTGAATCATCTGAGGTTTTTAAAAAACAAGATATTAGAATTATTAAAATAAGAAATAAACGATTTTTTAACCTATTAAAAGGTAAGGTTTGTCTTGAAATATTTGTTAAATATCCAAAATCTGATAAATCATATTGGATGATTGGAAATATTACTAAAAATGTTCCATCAAAATTTTATTCAAAATTTAAAACAATAAAGTTTAATGGCTATTCTTATTCTATTCCTTTTCTTACAAAAGAATATTTAACTTACAGATATGGAGATTGGGAAAAACCTGTAAAAGAATGGAATACTTTTGTCGATGACAAAGCTCTCAATTAAGTTTTACTATTGGACAATAAGCCTTTTAGAATTGTACTACTTACATTTGGAGTGTAAGTAAAATATTCAACTGGGCAAGAAGTTTTTGGGTAGCGACCTTTCCAGTCGTCACCAACAGAGATAGCGTCAATATTATATTTATCTATAGCTTCTTGCTTATTTTTGTTAGTTTGAGGTACAACCATATCAACATATTTAATAGATTCTACAATCTTTACTCTCTCTAAAAATGGAATCACAGGTAATTTACCTTTCTCCTTTAAGATTAATTCATCTGTAGACACACCAACTATAAGCTTTTGACAAAGATATTTAGATTTACTTAATATGTTTAAATGTCCGTAATGAAATATATCAAAACAACCTGTAGTATACATAATCTTATATTTTTTATTAGGTACATTATTACAGATAGTAACCATGGAATTATTATTAAAAACAATTGAAATAGTATCTCCATATTTAACAAAAAGCTCATCAAATAGCTTAAATATATTATCAGTAAATGTTGATGTAGAATGAATTGAAAAACTATTTGAGTCTATAATACTCAATTGAATATTAGAATACTTTGTTATTATTGAGAGTAAATATTTTTTTTCCATATTATGTTTAATACGTAAAATTACAAAAAACAAATCTTAAGATATCATTCAAATTAATTATTATAACTTTGATAAAATTAATCTGAAAATATGAAAATTATAATTCTAGCTGCTGGAATTGGGTCAAGGTTAGGAAATCCTTTTCCAAAACCTCTAACTAAATTAAATAATAACAAGAGCATTATGCAAATGATGACTGAAAACATATCTTATATATTTGATACAGATATGATTAACCTTGTTGTAGGATTTAAGAAAGATTTAATTATGGAAAGCTTTCCAAACTTAACCTATGTTTACAATCAATATTTTGATCAAACAAATACTGCAAAAAGTTTATTAAAAGCAGTAAAAAAGTACAGAAAAGAATCAATTCTATGGATGAATGGAGATATAGTTTTTGATAAAAATATTTTAATAAGATTGAAAGAGTACATTGATAACGATATTTCTTTTGTGGCAGTAAACACAAGTAAAGTTGCAGAAGAAGAAGTTAAATATACAGTCAAAGATGGAAGTATAAAAAAGTTATCAAAGCAGGTAGAAAATGGATTAGGAGAAGCTGTTGGAATAAATTTTATTTCTGCAACTTATATAGAAAAATTCATAAAAAGATTAGAAGAGTGTAGAGACAATGACTATTTTGAAAAAGCTTTAGAAACAGCTATAGAAAAAGACGGTTTCATAATTAAGCCTGTAGATATTTCAGATTTTAATTGTATTGAGATAGATTTTGAAGAAGACCTTAAAAATGCAAATAATTTAATCTAATGAATTCTATTTTATTTTGTAAAAATAAATATGCATTTGGAATTTTAGAACCAATACAAAAGGAATTAAAAAATCTAAACTATGACTTTATATGGTTTGTTGACAAAGAAATACTAAGTGACTTTCCCCACAAATCCGATTCATATACCACTTCTATAAAAGATTTAAAAAATTATAATAGTGACGCAATTTTTGTATGTGGAAACGCTGTGCCCCACTATCTAAAAGGAGTCAAAACTCAAGTTTTTCATGGTTTTGCTGGAGAGAAGAAAGGTCATTTTAGAATAAGAAGTTATTTTGATTTATACCTAACTCAAGGCCCTTATTTTACAAAAGAATTTTTAACTAAAAAGGAAATACACAAGGATTTTGAAGTAATTGAAACAGGCTGGTCAAGAATTGATAGTTTATTTAAATTGAATTCGGATTTAGATAAAAAAAAACAAGATCTATTAATAAAGCACAAAAAAGATAAAGTGATTTTATACGCACCAACTTTTTCTCCTAAATTAACCTCTGCTCCACATTTAAAAAAAGAAATAATATCTATAAGTTACAGTAATTATTTAATTCTGATAAAGTTTCATCCTTTAATGGATAAAAAAATAAAAAATGAGTACAAACAAATAGCTGAATTAAACTCAAATATTTTAATCTATGATGATAATGATATTACAGATTTATTAAAAATATCTGATCTATTAGTTAGTGATACTTCTTCTGTAATATATGAGTTTAGTCTATTAAATAAACCTGTGATAACTTTTAATAATATTGCAAAAATCAAATATTGGCAAGACTCCAAAAAATACACAGACTTACATGCACTTGTTGAAAATAATTTAAATAATGATAGTTTTTTAGAAAAAAGAGATGAGTTAATAAAAAAATATCATCCATATACAGATGGAAAATCTTCACAAAGAATGATTAAAGCTGTTAGAAAATACATATCAAATAGTGGTGTACCCAGAGTGAGAAAACTATCTTTTTTAAGAAGATTAAAAGTTTATAAAATTTTTGGATTTTAAAACTTGAACTTTTTTAATTTTTTTAGCTTACTTCTGTTTGAGAAGAATTTATTTGAATAGAATAACATTTTTTTATAGATAATATCATTATCTACTTTGTATAAACTAGCATATTGTTCACTAAAAATCTTTATTACATTAGAGTCCTGGGTTAATCTGTTAAAGTTTTTCATTCTATCATCAAAACTCATTTTTTTAAATTCCATTCTATTTAAATCAATTAGGTAAAATTTATAATTATTTTCATTTACTTTAATTAGTGTGTTACCTGGTGAATGGTCTAAATAATTGATATTATTTTCATGGAGCTTAAATGTAAATTCAGAAAATAACTTTAAAATATTTTCACGATTTTTAAAATTTAAATCATTGATTACTTCTCTAATTGAAAAATTATATTCAATATTTTTAGAGACATAATAACTATTTTTCAAAAATAGTCTTGTTTTAAACTCAAAATACGCAATTGGATCAGGAGTATTAATTCCAATATTTAATAGTTTTTGAGCATATCTGTAAGATCTCTCTGCCTTACTAGATCTTAGTTTGTTGTATGCAATTGCATTAAAAATATTGGGAATTTTGAACGACTTTATATTATATGAAACCTTATCTGATTCAAAAGACTTTATTACATTTCTTGAATCCTTAATTATAACTCCTGAACTATCAAAATTTTTGATAAAATTTTCAATAATATCGCTACGGGAGTTATAATCAGTATTTATTAATTTGACTTTTATCAAAAGGTTATTTTTATATTTGATGTAAATATATTTATTAATGAGTAATATTATTGACAAAGAGGTTGAAAAAGCTGCTAAAATTTTAAGTAATGGAGGTGTTATTGTTTACCCAACAGATACAGTATGGGGAATTGGATGCGATGCTACCAACGATGCTGCTATAAAAAAAATTTATAAAATAAAGCAAAGAGATTCATCAAATCCAATGCTTTGCTTATTAAATAAGACTTCAATGTTAAATAAATACCTCAGATCAGTTCCAAAAGAGTCATTTAAGATATTAAATAAAGCTTCATTACCAACTACTATAATTTATAACCATTCAATTAATATCTCAAAGGAATTATTAGGTGAAAATGATAGTATAGGCTTTCGTATTGTTGATCACGAATTTTGTAAAAATCTAATTGAAAAATTTGGAAAACCAATTGTATCAACATCTGCAAATTTAAGTGGTCAAAAAACTGCCCATAATCTAAAAGAAATCAATACTAAGATTTTAAAACAAGTTGACTATGTCGTAAATTTACCAAACACCAATTCATCAAATTTAGCATCATCAATTATTAAGATTAATTTAGACGGATCAATTTTAAAAATTAGGTAATAAAATAAAAAATGATTTATACTAAAGCTTTAAAAAATAACATATTTTCTCTTATCAGCACTTGTGCAGAAGAATTAAACTTAGAATGTTATGTCATTGGAGGTTTTGTGAGAGATTATCTTATTAAAAAATCTATACCAAAAGATATAGATATAGTTGTAGTTGGAGATGGGATTGAATTTGCAAATTATGTGTCAAAAAAAATAAAAAACATTCCAAAGGTTACCATTTTTAAAACTTATGGTACGGCTATGTTTAGATTTAATGATTTGGAAATAGAATTTGTTGGAGTAAGAAAAGAATCTTACAATAAGGAAAGCAGAAATCCTATGGTAGTAACTGGCACACTAGAAGATGATCAAAACAGAAGAGATTTCACCATTAATTCCATAGCCTTTAGCTTAAACAAAAAAAACTATGGAGCTTTAGTTGATCCTTTTAACGGATTGAAAGACATTGAAAATAAATTAATTAAAACCCCGTTAAATCCTGAAATTACCTACAATGATGATCCTCTTAGAATGTTGCGAGCAATTCGTTTTGCTACCAAACTCAATTTTAAAATTGATAATAGTTCATTAAAATCTATTGAAAGTTTATCATCTAGAATTAAAATTATTACCGAGGAAAGAATAGTAGTCGAATTAAATAAAATATTACTCACTGACAAACCATCTATTGGCTTCATATTATTAGAAAAATGTGGGCTTTTAAAATATATATTACCCGAAATAACTTCATTAAAGGGAGTAGATGAAATAGAGGGGCAAACCCATAAAGATAATTTTTATCATACTTTAGAGGTTTTAGACAACATTTGTAAACAAACTAATGATCTTTGGCTTAGATGGGCAGCTCTTTTGCACGATATCGGAAAAGCTCCCACAAAAAGATTTAGTAAAAAAGTAGGATGGACTTTTCACGGACATGAATTTGAAGGATCTAAAATGGTTTATCATTTGTTTAAACGACTTAAACTACCTCTAAACGATAAGATGAAGTATGTTCAAAAGCTGGTATTTATGAGCTCTAGACCAATTGTCTTGGCGCAAGATATTGTTACAGATTCAGCTGTTCGAAGATTGGTGTTTGATGCCGGTAATTACGTAGACGACCTAATGACACTTTGTGAGGCAGATATTACCACTAAAAACGAAAAGAAATTCATCAAATACCATAACAATTTTAAAATGGTAAGAAATAAGATTGTTGAAGTCGAAGAAAGAGATAATATTAGAAACTTTCAACCTCCAATAACTGGACAAGAAATCATGACTACGTTTAAAGTTAAACCATCTAAGGTCATTGGAACATTAAAAGAAATAATTAAAGAAGCAATACTAGAGGGTGATATTCCTAATGAATACAATGCTGCTTATGAACTTATGATTAATGAAGCAAAAAAACTGGGTTTAAAAAAATGAACAAACGATTCAACCAACTTACTAAAATCTCGTTAGTATTAATTTATCTAGTAATTATTGCTGGTGCAATAGTTAGAATGACAGGATCCGGAATGGGATGTCCTGATTGGCCAAAATGTTTTGGTTATCTAATTCCTCCAACAGAGGGAAGTCAGTTATTATTCAAACCATTTCATGACTATAATGAAGGAGAAATGATTCTTCTAAATTCTGAAAATTTCTACACTGCCATTAAAGACTTTAAATCTGAAGAAATAATTAATTTAAATAATTGGAATTTATTTGAAAAACATGATTATGTTGTTTATGATCCCGTACACACCTGGATTGAATATATAAACAGACTCATAGGTGCATTAGCAGGCATTCCAATACTCCTATTTACTTTGATTAGTATTTACTATTGGAAAGACTACAAATATCTTTCGATAATTTCTCTACTAACTGTATTTGGAATGGGATTTCAAGCATGGCTTGGAAAAACTGTGGTTGATTCAAATTTAGCACCATACAAAATAACTGTTCATATGTTAATGGCATTGGTTATAGTTGCTTTAACATTAATTCTAATAGTTCAAACAAAAAAAGTTAATAAATCAGAGAACTATTTATTTAAAAATCTAATTATATTTTCAATAATACTAACACTTGTTCAGGTTATAATCGGCACACAAGTTAGAGAATTTGTAGATGAACAAGTAAAACTAATTGGTTATGACAAATCAAATTGGCTCACAGGGGTGCCATTAAAATTCTATGTACATAGAAGCTTTTCAATTCTAGTATTGTTAGTGAATTTTTATCTTTTTTACTTAAATAAAAAATTAAGTTTAGGATACAATAAAGTTAATTATGTAATGTTTTTCATAGGAGTTGAGATTGCAACTGGAATTTTAATGTATTACTTTGATTTTCCGTTGCTAAGTCAGCCTATTCATTTAGTTATAGCTACAATAATTTTTGGATTACAGTTTTACATTTTACTAGAATATTTGATTAGAAATATGTTAATTCGCAAAATAGAAATAGAATGATTTACAGATTAAGGGTAATACTTGACAATGATACTGATGATGATGTTTTTAGAGATATTGAAATTAATAAATCTGATAATCTTGAAGACTTTCACAATTCGATTACACAATCATTTGGTTTTGAAGGTAATGAAATGGCCTCTTTTTACTTAAGTGACAATGAGTGGAATCAAGGTGAAGAAATCTCATTGTTTGATCTTGGAGATATTGGTGAAACTAATAGGTTGATGAGCGATGTTTTAATGGACAGTGAGATTAATGAAAATAACAATAGAATAATCTATGTTTATGATTTCCTAAATCTGTGGACCTTTTTAATTGAGTTAGTAGAAATTGTTGAGCTAACCAGTGGGGTAAATTATCCTAATCTAATTTTTTCAAAAGGTCAAATACCAACTACAGTTCCTGAAAAAAAATTCAAAGCTGAAAATAAATTTGAAGATGAGAATGAAGATGATGAGTTAGAAGATTACAATGAATATGATGATTTTTATAATTAAATAGATTTGATTTAACTAAATGGACTTTAAAATACACTCTGATTTTAAACCAACTGGAGATCAACCAAATGCAATTAACCAGTTGACAAATGGTGTTGAATCTAATGAAAAGTATCAAACTCTTTTAGGTGTAACAGGTTCAGGCAAAACGTTTACAGTTGCAAATGTAATTGAAAACATTCAGCGTCCTACATTAGTACTAGCGCACAATAAAACTTTAGCAGCCCAATTATATTCTGAGTTCAAGCAGTTTTTTCCAAATAATGCTGTCGAATACTTTGTTTCTTATTATGACTACTATCAACCAGAAGCTTACATGCCTGTTAGTGGTACATACATAGAAAAAGATTTATCTATTAATGAAGAAATTGAAAAGCTTAGATTAAGTACAACCACTTCCCTGCTTTCCGGAAGAAGGGATATAATAGTCATTGCATCTGTTTCATGTTTATATGGAATTGGAAATCCTGTTGAGTTTCAAAAAAATATAATTGAATTAGAAGTTGATCAAAAGATTTCAAGAACTAAATTATTAAATCGATTAGTTCAAAGCTTGTACTCAAGGACTGAAGCTGAATTTAATAGGGGTAATTTTAGAATTAAAGGGGACACTATTGATGTATTTCCCGGTTATGCAGATGAAGCTTACAGAATCCATTTTTTTGGAGATGAAATTGAAGAAATAGAGTCTTTTGATCCAATTTCGAATAACAAGATTGAGAATTTTAAAAAATTAAATATATTTCCAGCAAATATATTTGTTACCTCACCTGACATTTTACAAAATGCAATAAAAAATATACAGGATGATTTAGTAAAGCAACATGATTATTTCAAGGAAATTGGAAAACATTTAGAGGCTAAAAGATTAAAAGAAAGAACTGAGTTTGATTTAGAGATGATTAGAGAATTAGGCTATTGTTCTGGAATTGAAAACTATTCTAGATATCTAGACGGAAGAAATCCTGGAACAAGACCATTTTGTTTGCTTGACTATTTTCCTGACGATTATTTAATGGTAATTGATGAAAGTCACGTTACTGTTTCTCAAGTACATGCCATGTACGGAGGAGATAGAAGTAGAAAGGAAAACCTTGTTGACTATGGATTTAGACTTCCAGCCGCAATGGATAATAGACCTTTAAAATTTGAGGAATTTGAAAGTTTACAAAATAATGTAATCTATGTAAGTGCGACACCAGCTGATTATGAGTTAAGTAAGACTGAAGGTTTATACACAGAACAAATAATTAGACCAACAGGGTTGCTAGATCCTATCATTGAAGTAAAGCCAAGTGAAAAACAAATTGATGATTTAATTAATGAAATTCAAAAAAGAGTAACAAAAGACGAAAGAATATTAGTAACAACACTTACAAAAAGAATGGCTGAGGAGCTTACTAAGTATTTAATTAAAATTGATATTAGAACAAGATACATACACAGTGATGTTGACACGCTAGAAAGAGTAGAAATAATGCAAGATTTACGTGAAGGTATATTTGATGTTTTAGTAGGTGTCAATTTATTAAGAGAAGGTCTAGATTTACCAGAAGTTTCTTTAGTTGCAATTATAGATGCAGACAAAGAGGGTTTTTTAAGATCTGCAAGAGCTTTAACACAAACTGTTGGAAGAGCAGCCAGGCATCTTGATGGGAGAGCAATAATGTATGCTGACAAGATTACTAAAAGTATGCAAAAAACTATAGACGAGACTAACTACAGAAGAGAAAAACAAATTAAGTATAATAAAGAAAACAACATCACTCCTACTGCTATAACAAAATCTTTGAATAACGCTTTGACCAAAAACAAAGAGGATCAAGAGAAAGAATTAAAGATTATAAATAAAAGAAGTGAACATTTTATAAATAAAAAGCAGGTAGACAAAAAAATAAGAGAAATAAGGAAACTTATGGAAGAATCAGCTAAAAACTTAGACTTCATAGAAGCAGCAAAATACAGAGATCAGATTAAAGAATTACAAGATGTAAAATCAAACAAGTTTAGCTAACTAAAACATTTTGAACTTTTTGAGCAGCCTCTTCAAATTCTACTGCACTTTGAACATCTAATCCAGAATTATCAATTATTTCCTTAGCTAGATCAGCATTTGTGCCTTGTAGTCTTACAATAATTGGAATATTGATTGAATCCTTCATATTGTTGTAAGCATCAACAATTCCTTGGGCTACCCTATCACATCTTACAATGCCACCAAAAATATTAACTAATATTGCTTTGACATTAGGGTCTTTTAAAATAATTCTAAATGCAATTTCTACTCTTTCTGCATCAGCAGTACCACCAACATCTAAAAAATTAGCTGGCTCACCTCCAGATTGTTTTATAAGATCCATAGTAGCCATGGCCAGTCCAGCACCATTAACCATGCAGCCAACATTTCCATCTAAATCAACATAATTAAGACCAACTTTATTAGCTTCCACTTCAATAGGATTCTCTTCCCTAAGATCTCTGAGCTGCGCATAATCTTTGTGTCTAAACAGTGCATTATCATCAATTGTAACTTTAGCATCTACAGCTAAAATTTTATCATCACTTGTTTTTAAAACTGGATTGATTTCAAATAATGAAGAATCAGATTTATCATAAGCATTGTAAAGGGAAACTACAAATTTGGTCATTTCTTTAAAAGCCAAACCGAACAGCCCTAAATTAAATGCAACTTGACGAGCTTGAAATGGTAGTATCCCTGTAGATGGATCTATATCAATTGTATGGATTAAATGAGGAGTTTCTTCAGCAACAGTTTCAATATCCATACCACCTTCAGTGGAGTACATAATCATATTATTTCCTGTAGATCTATTTAAAAGTACAGACATGTAAAATTCACTTGTTTCTGACTCGCCAGGGTAATAAACATCTTCAGCAATTAGGACCTGATGTACCTTTTTACCTTCAGCAGAAGTTTGAGGAGTAATAAGGTTCATACCAATAATATCGTTAGAAATGGATTTAACTTCTTCTAAGTTTTTAGCAAGCTTAACTCCACCTCCTTTACCACGCCCACCAGCATGTACTTGAGCTTTTATTACAAACCAACTTGTTCCAGTTGTTTCAGTAAGTTTTTTTGCACACTCTACGGCTTCATCAGAATTTTGAGCAACTAAGCCTCTTTGAATCCTAACTCCAAAACTACTTAACATTTCTTTACCTTGATATTCGTGTAAGTTCATAATTAGTATATAATAATTAGCAAGGCAAATGTAATTAACCTCATGGATATGACCAACATTTAAAGTTAATATATATTAACATTAACTTTTAAAACTATATCTTTAATATGTGGACAAAATTTTTGTAAAAATAATTAAATACACTCTGTTGTTTTTATTGATTTTCATTAAAAACTCTTATGCTCAATCTTTGGAAACAATTTTAAAAAACAGTGAGTCTGAATTAATTAGTTATGTTTTTAGCAACCAAGAAAAATTTGAAGTTCAAATAATATTAACCGAGGTAAAAAAAAGAGGAAAAAGCTTTACGATACATAAGAAAAAATTTAATTCGGATAAAAATAACTACTTCTACCCTGCTAGTTCTATAAAACTTCCAATTGCATTATTAACCATTGAAAAAATAAATGAAAGTTCTAATTTAAATATCAATAGTGAATTTTCAATTCAGGGCGACTCCATAATTACTACATTCAAAAAAGAAATAACAGATTTATTTATAATCAGTAGTAATGAATCTTATAATAGACTATTTGAATTTTTGGGACAAGACTACATCAATGAAAAGCTTAAACAAAAGGGCTTTAAAGATTTTAGTATTTCTCATAGATTATCAACTAAAGATTCTGATAATTTAGAAACAAAAGAAATTACTTTTTATAGTAATGGAGAAATATTAAAAATTCAAAAATCAATCAAAAACAAACCTGTATCAAAATTAAATTTGAAAAATTTAAATAAAGGAATTGGTTTTATATCAAATAACAAACTGCAAAATAAACCAATGGATTTTTCTAGAAAAAATTATTTTTCCATAAATGAGTTGAATAATATTTTAATCTGTTTGTTTTTCCCTGAAATTTCAAAAAATAAAAAATTTTATTTATCTAAATCACAAAATCTTTTAATACAAAAGTTAATGTCTTCAACTCCATTTGAGATGGGATTTGATAAAAACATGTACCCAAATAATTATAATAAATTTTTTATATACGGAGATAAAAATGGCATGATAAATGATAATATATTTAATAAAGTTGGTAATGCCTATGGTTACAGTATAGATAACGCATATATATATAACAAAAATTCTGATCGACACTTTGTCATAACTGCATGCATTTATACTAATGCAAATAATATACTTAATGATAATAATTATGAATACGATGAGATTGGCATTCCCTTTCTAGCTGAAATTGGTAGATTATTAACTAAATATGATATTAGATAATAATTTATCTCTCTTTATTTATTTAAAATGTTATTTTTGACAAGCTAAAAAATCAATAATTGGAATGATTAGAAAAATATGTTTACTTACATTACTACTATTTAAACTATCTTTCAGTCAAGATAGTCTTCCGCCAGAAATTTTTTCTGAAGGAAATGAATTTTACTGCCCATTATCTCAGCAAGCCATAGTAACCTTTTTTGATATCACAGATCCTGATGACGAATCTATAGAGGCATTATATATTCAGATTTCACAGGGATATGTACAAGGTGAAGACGTTCTTAGTTTAATTGGTGTACACCCAGGTATTCAAGAAACTTGGGATCCAGTTTCTGGAAAATTAGAACTTAAAGGACCTGGTGGAGCTGAAGCCTTATATTCAGATATAATTCCAGCTGTTTATGATGTTAGATTTAGTAGTACTAATAACAACCCAGTAGATAAGTCCTTCTCTTTTACTATCGGAGATGCTAATTTTTTACCATCAACTGGGCATTTCTATGAATATATTGATGTTCTTGGAATCACATGGCAACAAGCTAAGACAGCAGCTGAAAATCAGACTTATTTTGGTTTACAAGGTTATTTAGCAACTATAATGAGTCCAGAAGAATCACAAATAGCTGTTGAACAAGCTAGTGCGACTGGATGGATTGGCGCATCGGACTTCACAAATGAAGGGCAATGGAATTGGGTGACAGGACCTGAAGCAGGAACAAATTTTTGGAATGGTAACTTTAATGGATCAGCAGCAGCTGGAATGTATTCAAATTGGAATAATGACCCACCCGAACCTAATCAGTCTGGAGATGAAGATTTTGCTCATATAACTGATCCTTCAATTGGCTTGATAGGCTCTTGGAATGACCTAAGTAATACTGGCCCTGGCTCGGGTCCTTATCAACCCAAAGGATATATAGTAGAATTTGGTGGTATGCCTGGAGATCCAGTTTTGAATTTATCTTCAAGTACTAATTTACTTGCTCCTATTGTTGAAATAAGTAATTTTAATGGGTGTCTAAATGAATTGACAGAATTAGTAGCATCATCAAATATTGGAGATGGAGATGTTTATTGGTATGACAGTCAGATTGGAGGAAATTTAATTTTTGAAGGAACAAACTTCAACCCAGATATAAGTGAAACAACTTCATTTTTTGTATCTCCTTTTACTGGTGGTGAGTGTGATAACTTTAACAGAATAGAGATTGGAGCTGTAATTAATCCTAGTCCAACTCCAGTTGCGCCAGATGTCATGGTTGATCAATGTACTTACACTGTTGAAGAATTAGTGACTGAAATCTTAATTAATAATGAATGTGCAGATATTTCAAATATAACTTACTCTTCAGGGACTGATTTTGATGATGTGAATGGTATTGGATATTTTAGTGAAATTTCTGATAATTTTGAGTTTTCGCAAGGTATAATATTATCATCAGGTGATGCTAGTTTAGGAACTGGTCCTAACCCAGGAATTGGAAATGAAAGTAGTGGAGATTTTGGATGGCCAGGAGATATTGACTTAACTACATTATTGGAACAAACTGACAGTGCTAATGATAATACCAACAATGCGTCAGTAATTGAATTTGATTTTGTCCCAATTTCCAATAATATTAGCTTTAGATTTATTATGGCGTCGGAGGAGTACGATCAAGGAAGTTTTGAATGTAGTTTTTCTGATATATTTGGTTTTTTCTTAACTAACGAAGATGGAGTAACCACAAATCTAGCAGTTTTACCAGATTCAGACACTCCAATATTAGTAACTAACATTCACCCAGACAATGGGGTCTGTGGCGCTGCTAATCCAGAATACTTTGGTGGTTATGTAGCAGAAGGAGAATCCCCTATTGCATATGATGGATACACAAGAGCTTTTACTGCTCAATCTGAAGTTGTTCCAGGTCAAACTTATCATATTAAATTAGCTGTTGCAGATGCTGGTGATAGCGCTTTAGATACTGCTGTATTTCTTGAGGGAGGAAGTTTTGATTTAGGGATTGATTTAGGTGACGATATCCTTATTGAAAACGGCCTAGCACCCTGCCCTGATGATACTTACACTATTGATACTTTTACTGAAAATGGAGATTATACTTGGTTTAATAATGATATCGAAATTGAAGGGGAAAATTCATCAGTACTAGAAGTTAGTGAAACTGGAAATTACTCAGTTAACATTTCTTACGGAGAGAATTGTAATTACTCTGATGATTTATTTGTAGAATTTTATATTCCTCTTACTATTGAATCTCCAGATACACTATTTTCTTGTGATAATAATTTAGTCGATGGTTTTGGTTTATTTGATTTATCTCAACAGACAGAACCAATATCAGCATCAATTACAACTATACCAACTATTAGTTATTTTGAGACCTTAGAAGATGCTGAACAAGACATTAACGCTATCGCCAATATTGAATCTTATCAAAATATTACTCCATTTAATCAAACTGTTTTTGTAAGAATTGTTGAAAATACGTTCCCAAATTGTTACTCAACTACATCCTTTGGATTAACAACAATCAACCCTCCTACTATCACTATACCTACTCCATTAGAGGAGTGTGACAATGATTATGATGGTATTGATGTATTTGATTTATCACAAAAGACTGATGAGTTACTTGGTGGTCAGCTTAATGTTACGGTTTCTTATCATGAAT